>Ga0101945_1000730_pt1 | contig 46465 bp, 43 predicted proteins | sample DewCreD2012metaG_2_FD_75246 | JGI IMG/M metagenome (GOLD analysis project Ga0101945, IMG submission 75246) | Hot spring sediment bacterial and archeal communities from British Columbia, Canada, to study Microbial Dark Matter (Phase II) - Dewar... ... | reverse complement strand
TTGCTTAATTCGGACAGCATTTTTATGGGAAACCTGATTTTTAAATGTTCAAATTCTTGTCCAAAAAGCCAATAAAATCAATAGGAGGATTTTCTATTTTGATCTAATTTGGACAGCACTGTTTCAATAAGGTCGTGAATAGAAATCACCGGAATAATAATATCCTGAATTTGAATCTTTACAGCCCTTTCTTTCAATATTTTATAAGGAATCGGTGAGTAAATAACAATATCAATTTCGCCAATAGGCAAATGTTCGCTGAAAAGATTGAATGCCTTCATCCCTTTTTCTGAAATCCATAAATTTCTTTTTTCTTCATCTGCAAATTCCAGAGGGTTCACTTGTATCTTTGGTTTATAGCCCCATTGAGTAAGTTTTGAAACTAATTTTTCTATATTCTCGGGGTCCATATGGATCATAAGGTCTATATCGTAGGTTAACCGTGGCACTCCAAATAAATTTACTGCGAGACCTCCAACCACAAGATAATCAATGTCATTATCGTTAAGCTCTTTAAAAATCGTTTTGTAATCTAATTCCATTAAGATCTTATCGGTTTAATTGGCTTTCATAAATAGCTTTCATCTTTTGAATAATGACTGGCCATAGGGCCTTTTCTCTGATGATTTTTATATTTTCTTTACGACTTTTTTCGCGTATTGCCCTATTTCGAATAGCACTTATAATTTTTTCACCAAGTGTAGACTCATCATTAACAGGAAATAAAAATCCATTCTCACCATCCCTTATCCATTCCCTGTTTGATGGAATATCACTAACCACTGGAAAACAACCCGAAGCCATCCCTTCAAGCAATGAGACTGAGGTACCATCGTATAGTGAAGTAGAAACATAAATATGGGATTGAGCCAGCAACTCAGGCATATCTTTATGTGGAACTCTCCCAATAAACTTTACTGAGCTATTTAAATTTAACTTATAAATTTCCTTCTCTAATTGTGCTCTTTCTGCCCCCTCCCCTGCGATTAAAAATTTTATTTGGGGTTCTTCCTGAAGTATGACTGGAATTGCCTTAATCAGTAAAGAAACATTATAAATGGGTAAAAGATTACGGTTACTTAATATTACAAAGGGGCGGTCTTCTTCATTGTCCTTCCTCTTTTCTCCAGATTCTATAAAAGAATTTTCGATTCCCATTGGAAATACGGAAATTTTTTTATTTTCGAAACCTAAGGATTCTATCTTCTTTTTTTGAACCTCCGATACACAATGGATATGGGACGCTCTTCGACAAATAGAAATGAAAAGTCTTTTAATAATTCCCTTTTTTTCAAAAGCCATTCTAAGGTCAGTGCCATGAATGGTTACTATGAAAGTTCTTTTTAAAAATAAACTTACCAAAACTCCAATTAACCCTGTGGGAATAACCCAGTGAACGTGGATGAGTTGACATTTTCTCCTTAATATTACGTAAGTGGTTATTAAAAGGCCAGAAAAATAATAAAGGCCCATGCGGACAAATGGAATTTTTTCATGTTCGATTAGAAGTTTGTTTCCTGCGAAAAATGGAAATCTATAGATGTGGATTCCATTCTGATCCTCGTGATAATGACTTTCTCTGTAAATTTTTGGTGTAACCACAGAGATTTGATAACCCTCTTTCTGCAACAGAGTGGCCATTTTTTTGACGAAGATTCCTCGATAGGAAGATTCAAAGTCGGGATAGGTATTGGTGAGGAATAAAATCCGCATAATTATACTTTAAAGTTTATATAATCTTCTTGCGATGTTAACTACATATTCAGCGCTTTCAATAGCCTCTTTGGCATCTTCAATGTCATATTCGTCAGTTGGAATAAAATCAATATCTCCATAGAAAGCAAGTTCCCGTTCTTTTCTAAGCTTTTTTGAAATTCGAGCCATCTTTAAAATTTCTTTTAAAGAGATCCCTTTATATCTTTTTTTATGCTCTACAAGAAGCGGACCAACATCATGATATTTGGGAGGCTCTATCCCAACGAACCTCAGCATTCCTTTTAAACACAGTTCAACAATCTCCTGAGCCTCTCGTACTACATCAGAGTAGTCTTTCTCTTTTAATAGAATCCCAAGGATTTTAAGGCGTTTTTCTGCCTTGATAAAGTAACTTTTTGCAAGATCACTGGTTGTCATAATTCGATTATATCTCCTGGTTTATAATCTGGTTTAAGATCCCAATACCATGCATTTCCTTTCCATATTCTTCTTGCACCTAACTCTTTCAGCCTTTTTCCAAGTTTTTCGAGAATTCTTCCAAAAAAATGGTCTTTATCTAAAAGAATTCTGGCATCTTCAACCATATCAAGAAATAGAGGACTACCTTTCTCAGCCTCTTCAGGGCTTTTAATAACGGCAGATATATATGTATTGATTCCCTCTTTTTGCCGAAGTGATTTTATAAATGGCTCGATTTTTTCTTCGACAGATTCAAATTCTCTTATTCTCTTCGTCCTTCCATTTGGAAGCCCTTTCGCGATGATTAAAATATCAATATCTGAATTATACGTCTGGGCTCCTCGACCCACTGAGCCAAAAACCACGACGGATATAAGCCTTTGTCCATAAAAATTCTTAATTTCTGATAATAACAAATTCTCAAGTTTTGTGAATTTTTCTTTTAGCATTTATCTCTCTTTTTCTATGCATTATTTATTTTGTCCCTTGTTTAATAATTCTTTTCTTAATTCAAGGTTTTCTTTCTGCACACGGAGGATTTCTTTTCGAAGGGTTAGAATTTGAAGGGCAATAAACCCAAAGGATAGGATTTGGATTCCTCCTAATATTAATAATAAGGCAAAGGTGATAAGAGGCCTTCCAGGGGTTAAACTCCCTGAGAATCTTAAATAAGCAATATAGAGGCCAATTAAAAACCCAATTCCAAGTGTAATGAGGCCAAGAAAACCAAATATCATCATTGGCTTTTCAAAAACAGAAAAGACAAGATGCGAAATTGCGGTTTTTCGGAATTTAAATTTTGATATCCCTCTTTTTCTTCCAGTCAAAACAGCCGGCACTTCTTTAACTCTAAAACCGAGAGCCAACGCCTTAGAAAGAATCTCGAGGTGAATCTCTTTCCCATCGGATTCTAATTCGATAGAATCGAGGACTTTTCTTCGATAAGCTCTAAAGATTCCTGTGGATGTATAGATTCGATTGGGCATGGCAAAGCGGAGGATTTTATTTCCTAATTTGCTGATCCATAATCGAAGGGAAGGAACATCCTTCGCTCCACCTCCAGGCATATAGGGAGAAGCGAGAACGAAGTCAACGTGGGGATTTTTTTCTAATGCCTGTATAAGATCAAGAGTATATTTGGGGTCGTAACTTAAGTCAGCATCAATGGAAACAACGATTTCACCTTGAGATTCCTTAAACCCTCTTCGAAGGGCCATTCCTCTCCCCATATTTTTAGGGTATGAAACCACCTTAATTCTTTTATCCTTTTCGGTTATTTCCTTAAGGATTTCAAAGGTATTGTCAGTGCTTCCATCATTGACAGCAACAATTTCATAATTTCCCTTAAAAGTAGACAGGGATTCTTCTACTCGGGTTAGAGTGTTTTTTACATTTTCTGCTTCATTGAACATAGGAATAACGATCGAGAGATCCATATTTATTGAATTTCTCCAAGCCATTTTACCCATTTCAAATTTTTTCTAACGGCATTGTATAACCTACTGTCGGAGGTAATCATCATTACACCCTCCACATCAGCCAATGCTAAATAACTGGCATCATAGACAGAACAATGAAAGACTCTACAATAATGCATTATCTTCGAATAAAAATGGGAAAGGTTTTTGAAGTTGATTTTTAAATCGAAAAATCCTTCTATTGCTGTAAGAATTTTTTCATCTTTAATTCTTCCTCTCTTCTGGGCAATAAATAATCCGTTCACCACTTCGTATTCTAATAATGACGGAGCAAGAATTTCCAGCTCATTGGATAAATACCGAGATAGTAAATCCAATGCCTTTTGGCCATATTCTTCATCAACGAGATACCATTTAAGAACGACACTTGAATCTAAAACGGCCCGCCTCAACGTCTTTCCTCCAATTGCCTTCTGGATTCTTTAAAAATCTCATCAGCTCCAATATTTGCTTTCAAAAAAACGCCTCTTGTTTCCATGATTTTTTTATACCCCTCTATTCTTTTGGATTGTTGATATTCCTCATAAGGGAGAATCACAGCAACAGGTTTTCCTCTCTTTGTCACAATGATTTCCTCTTTCTTCTGAAGGACATCCCTTATCAGCCGACTGAACCCCTTTTTACCTTCTGCCACAGTAACACTTATACTTTTCATACAGCCTCCTAATAGTCATCATTTATGACCAATTATATGGTTAGAAAAAATGGTTGTCAAGGGTTTAGGCATAAGGACTTTACTTCCCTATAAATAAAAAAAGCAAGATAAATGATTATCTTGCTTTTTAAAACAAAGGTTAAGATTCTATAACAGGTCAGAGTTACGATGCCCTCTCCCTTCCCATTATTCCATTATTCCACCATTCCAATATTCCATTATTCCCATCCATCAACTTATCTATTTAGCCCACTTGTCTGCCGGTGTTTTATTCCCAAGATGATCGATAAAAAGACTTCCATCGCCCCTTTGTCTCGATGTAAAGGGTCTTGCTTCAACAGTATATCCTGTTGTTCCTGAATTAACAAACAATATATTATAGTCACCAGCTCTTGTTGAAACACCCCAAGTATTCTTAAGTTCTGTGATATCTGTTGCGTAACTTCCTTTTTCCGCTCTCCTCATCTCCTGAGCCGCCCTAAACTGCTCCAGAGCAGTTTTAGCATCGGCCCGACGGGCTCTTATCATATAATTTGAATAAACAGGGATTGCAACTGCAGCAAGAATCCCAACTACAACAATGACGATCAATAATTCGATTAATGTAATGCCATTTTTTTTTCTCATCTAATTACCTTTTTGTGTTTAAACAAATCAATTTTTTGGCCTAAAATATGTTGGAAAGTCCGGATCCCAACTCCAAACCCACATAATAGGACTCCATATTCCCCCTGTTTCAGTTTGAGTCCCTCTTAAAACTAATTTCTTCCCATCAATTATTTCATCAATATTGCCAATGGTAGCTATAATCTCTGCCCCATTGGTAATCGAAGAAATAACCATCCCAGTTGTGGGATCATTTAGTCTTCCTGTAGGCACATTTACGCCTAAGCTATTTTGAATGGCAGCTACGTTATCTGCTGTTGGCCAATTATCTTGGTCTTCCTGGCGATATGCATTTATCGCACTTGCTATGGCACTCATCGCATTCGTCACTTCGGTCATTTTTGCTTTGATCGTATATATTTTATAAAAAGGAATTGCGATAGCCGCTAAAATACCAATTACAGCAATGACAATAAGTAATTCAATAATTGTGAAACCATTTATTCTTTTCACTAACAACCTTTTTCCAAGAAATATAAAGTGGGTTTATTCAATAATCGAAGAATAAACCCACTTTATTTAATTTTTAGAAAAATCTTTTATCGCTTGGGAACAAAAGCGGGCGGCATATTGTTTCTGCCTTCCCAAACCCAATTAATAGGACTCCATACTCCATTTGTTTCAGTTTGAGTTCCTCTTAAAACTAATTGTCTTCCATCAACTGATCCATCAATATTGCCGATAGTAGCTATAATCTCAACCCCGTCAGTAATTGAAGAAATAACCATCCCAGTTGTGGGATTATTTAGTCTTCCTGTAGGCACATTTACGCCTAAGCTATTTTGAATGGCAGCTACGTTATCTGCTGTTGGCCAATTATCTTGGTCTTCCTGGCGATATGCATTTATCGCACTTGCTATGGCACTCATCGCATTCGTCACTTCGGTCATTTTTGCTTTAATTGTCTGCGTACGATACATAGGGATGGCGATAGCGGCCAAAATGCCGATAATCGCAATGACGATCAACAACTCAATCAATGTAAAACCTTTTTCTCTCCTTAACATAGTTTACCTCCTTTTTGGTTTTTTTAGTTTGTTTCGTTTATCTGGTTTGTCTCGATTATCTGGTCTGTCTGGTCTGGTCTATCTGGTCTATCTCGTTTTTCTGGTCTCTTTGGTTTGTCTCGTTTATTTCGTTTATTTAGTTAATACACATCACCTCCTTTACGTTTATTTTTCCTTCCCTTTGATCCTTTATTAAGGTCAGATAAAGGAAAGGATTAGAATTTTTACAGATGTGTAATGCATATTCTGTGCCAATTGATTTGGATAATTTGAGTTAATGAGAATATATAAATAATTATTTGTAATTATTGGATTTTTTAAGTTTGAGGGATTTTTAAAAATTGATTTTTTAATTTTAAGGAAGGAAACGGGGGTTAGATAATTACAAAATATGGCTAGGGGGTGACAATATTTGTCATTTTCAAATTACCTAAAATTTTCCATTTTATTGCTGATTCTATAGCTTTAAATACCCGTTTTGCAATTTCAAATGCTTTTTCTGCGGCTGTTTCAGATGGTTCTCCTAATGGAAGCAAACCTGTTTCTGCAGGGTATCTCCCACCCCTCTTTCAATAGCCTTGCTTTTATAGATTTTTCTATGGATTGCTGGGAGTGATAGCAAGATCCATTAAAAAATCTACATTTTAAAAGATATTCGGCAATGTTCAACTCCTCATAAGCTTGTTAAGCCATTATTCGATAGCCCCTTTCATATATAAAGTCCTCCCTTCCTTGAGAATGAGATTTAAGAATGGACTTCCCTTACTATAATATTTATTAAAAATAGAGATTGGGATTATAAAAGGATCGATATCAAATTTTAATAATAATTTTTTAAACATTTATACGTCTTAAGATGGATATCGCTGGTTTTTTCTGCTATATCATCCACAATGATTAACAAGTCCAAATCTTCTCCGAAACCTTTTTTGGAAACGGAACCAAAGACCAAAATCGAAATTGGGTCAATAGAATCTATAATGACATTAGAAACTTCTCTTGCATCTTCTATTGTTACCATTCTATCCATCCCTGGATTCTTTTTGAATATAATCGAGGATGTAACGAGCAAAATCCTCGAAATCTGTTAAATGATTCTTTGCCACATCAAATATTTTTGGGTAATCCAGATTCCAATAGACATGAACAATAGCATTTCTCATTCCAGCCATCCATCTAATTTTTTTTGAGAATTCGTAGGGAATTACCCCATTTCTCCCAATTATAATTATTAGATTTTCCGTTTCAATATCAGAGATGCCAAACCCTTTTACGGCTATAATATGCCTTGAAATATCAAGTACCGATTCTAAGGCAATTCTTAAATAGTGAAGAATGAGATTACGGGTGTCCTTCTTCTCGGGGCTGATGAATTCGTCTAAAGTCTTAATGGGTTCGACTAATCTTTGAATATCCTCGAGGGCTTCTTTTAATGTCTTTAAAAATGTATCTATCTTTTGGAGATTTATCTTTCGTTTTTTCATCAACCCCTCCTCGACGGATTTTATCAATTCTTCATGAGATTCTTTTCTGAACAGATGAGTATCCTCATATTGGAATATAGTCTGCTCATAAAAGGATATCAGTTCATCAGAGCTAACATAATATATTGGAATTCCTTTTGAGATGACTTCAAAACGGAAGGCTGGACCCGTATCATTAAGGATTGCCACATCAATGTTATCAGCCTTAAATAGAGAACAGATTTCTGAATAAAGATTGACATATAGATCTATACTCGGTTTTCTCTTATTTTTGAAGAAGACTCCAATGTCCATGTCATTGGAACTTGTCCCATAACATAGGCTTCCAAAAAGGAAAGCTGTACTCACTTCGTTCATTTGAAATATTTGCGATAATTTATCTACATTTTTATAGACTTCGTCAAGGGTGAACACTTTTGGACGAAGGCATAAATCCGGTTTCATTTTAAAGGTAACCCCATCAAATTATTAAAAAATAGTAAAATTTAGCATATAATAATCCTCAATAATGCGTGAAAAGTAAACTTAAATTTATATTTGGTCTTCAATTTATGGAGGTTTTCTCTTATAATTTATTCGTGGCAAAAAGCGTCCTAAAAGTACGTTTTGTGCCACGAATTAAAATAATCCAAAATTTAACTTATAAACATGTCCAAAGGCTTGAGATCATTAAGTTTATCCTTCAAAGACCCTTCTTTAACTCACTTTGGAGGTATGATCTTAATTCATCGTTTTTGCAAAAAACTTCGACTCCGCTGGCTGATCCAGAAATATCTCAAGATTCCTCAAAGAAATATCAATTACCAACCATCCGACCTAATCCTTGCCCTCCTTTTTGCTATTATAGCAGGTATGCGGAGGATCAACAAAAAGAAATTCTTCAATACAATGGAGCTTTTCTTTCTCTATTGGGACTCTCCAGATTTCCAAACCAATCGACATTCCGTCGTTTCCTCAAAAGGCTTTCTCCCAAAGCCATCCGACAACTGGTCCGCCTCCACGATCAACTCCGAGCCAAACTCTTCGCTCTTCCAAAGTCCCGTTCCAGTCTCATCTTCGATCTGGATTCCGTAGTTCTCATCATTTATGGAAAACCCCAATTCGCCCGAGTAGGTTACAATCCCAAAAAACCAGGACGACGTTCCTATCATCCCCTGTTCTGTTTCGAAGCCCATCTTCAAGAATTCTGGCACGCTTCCTTACGCCCAGGAAATGTTTTTACCTCCACTGGAGCGATCCCTTTCATAAAAGTCTGCTTATCCAAAGTTCCAAAGACCATCTCACGCTCTCGTATTCGATTTCGGGCCGATTCGGGATTCTTCAACAAAAAGGTGATCCAATGGCTCGACCAAGAAGGTTACGGCTATGTGATTGTGGCCAAGGAATATCCTACCATCAAAGCCCAAGCTCGATCTTGTCGATTCAAGAAACTCCGCAATGGATGGGAGGTTGGGGAGTTTCGATATCAACCCTACCGTTGGGAAAAGGCCCATCGGTTCATTGTGGTGCGACGTCCTATTCCCAAAGATCCTATCGAAGCCCAGCAGCTGACCCTCTTCAAGGATCAGAAATATGCCTATCATGTCTTGGTCACCAATTTGAAGGCTCATCCCTGGAGGGTCTGGAGGTTTTATGCCAAAAGAGCCACTATCGAGAAGAATGTTCGGGAACTTCTCTACGACTATCCTCTGGGAAAGATTCCTACAGAGGATTGGGTAGCCAATGTGGCTTTCTTTCATATCATGCTTTTTGCTTACAACATTGTCCATTGGTTCAAAAGGATATGCCTTCTCGGAGAATATCTTTATGCAACCTTGGAAACAATCCGCACCGACTTCTTGGTTCTACCCGCAAGGTTGACCAAGAGGGGAAGCAAAAATCTTTTACTTCTTCCCCGGGATTATCGTTATCGAGAACAATTCGAAAATGCCTTAAAAAAAATCAATAAGCTTAAGATCCGTGAAAATTTATGAATTTGCAAATAGTTAATTTTCTCAGATATAGTATTTTCAAGGTTTTTTAAACAAAAAATGTCATTTTCACGCATTTTTGAGGATAATGATGGAGTAAATCATAATAATTTAATGAATATCAAGTCAACTATTTTTATCGGTGTCTAATCCCCTTGACTTTTTTAAACCAAAAATTATTAATGAGCCTTCACACTTTGGAAGAAATTGACCATCATGATTGAATATGGTAAAAAGGAATTATATGGAAAATAGAGATAAAGATAGAGAATATCTCATAAAAAATCTCAAAGAAGTAATGGAAAAAGAAGAGGATATCCTTTTTGCCTATCTTTATGGTTCGTATGTATCTGGTCCCCTTCTTCCTGACAGTGATATAGATGTCGCTATTTATCTCAAACCCAATGATTTAAAAAAATACCTCGAGATTGAAAAAAGGCTCCTTTCTACTTTAATCGATAGGATACATTCTGATCGGATTGATCTTAAGATCCTCAATGTGCTTCCCCTTATCCATCAGTATTATGTTCTTAAAGATGGAATACCCATTTTTATTAAGGATGAGAAGGCAAGGGTTGATTTTGATACAAGAGTCATGCTCCGATTTTTTGAGCTAAAACCATACCTCGATGAATATAAAGATATGCTCTTTTCAAGAATTAAAAAAGGGGATTAATCATGAGTGGAAAAGAATCAATAAGAAAAGACCGAATCATAGAATATCTCAATAATATTGAGAGACAGCTTAATGATATTAAATCCATTCCAGTAGAAGACAAGGATTTTTTCTTGAAAAAGGAAAATTCCATCCAAATAAAAGCAATTAAATATAGCCTGGCATGTGCCATTCAGGATGTCACTCGGATTTCGGCTCACATCGCCTCTGCTTTGTCCTTATGGAGAGTTAGAGAGAGTGAAGCTGAAGCCATCTTAGCATTGGTGGAAGCGGGTATCCTGCCAAGGGAATTTGCGGAAAAGATAAAGGGAATGCCTTCATTCCGAAATAGGATTATCCATGACTATTTGCCAAACGAATTTGATGCTGAAAAACTCTATGAGAATTTAAAGAATTTAGAAGATTTCAAAATTTTTTCAAGATATATTCTGGACTGGATTTCAAAATAAAGTTATGAAGAAGTCGTTCTCTTTTGAAAGAATTTTTAAGATTGTAGTGACTGTAACAATGGTAAGCGGGACAGCAGCAGTGGTCTTTGGATTGATCTCCTATCTTTATTTTTCCAGAGATCTTCCAAGCATTGAAAATCTAAAAAATTACAAGCCCCCGATCATCACCACCTTCTTTTCAGAGGAAGGAGAGATTATCGGAGAATTCTACGCAGAAAAGAGAAGGGTTGTCTCTCTCGATCGGATGCCAAAGCATTTAATTCAGGCTTTTGTGTCAGGAGAAGACTCACGATTCTTTAAACATAAGGGGTTGGACTATTGGGCCATCTTAAGAGCCTTAATCAAAAATATCTTTTCTGGAGAAGTAGTTCAAGGAGGGAGCACCATTACCCAGCAGGTGGTGAAATCGATTCTCCTTAGCCCAGAAAAGAGCCTTTCAAGGAAGATTCGTGAAGCCATATTGGCTTTCAAGATTGAAAAATATCTCTCAAAGGAAGAAATCCTCTACCTCTATCTTAATCAAATCTTTTTGGGCCATGGTTCCTATGGGGTGGCTGTGGCGGCAGAAACCTATTTTGGGAAACCGGTTGAAGAACTCAATCTGGCTGAGTCGGCGCTTCTTGCAGGATTACCTCAAGCCCCGAGCAAATATTCTCCTCTTCATCATCCCGAGCAGGCAAGAAGAAGGCAAATCTATGTCCTAAATCGAATGGTCGAAGAAGGAATCATCTCTCGTCAGGAATATCTCAACGCCCTTCAAACTCCTTTGAAATTTAGAAGCAAACAGACAAATTTTACTGAAAAGGCACCCTATTTTGTTGAGTACGTAAGGAAATATGTCGAAGAGAGGTATGGAAAAGAACTTTTTCTCAAAGGTGGGCTTCAAATCTACACTACCCTCGATCTTCATTTTCAGGAGGAGGCTCAAAAAGCAGTTGAAATGGGACTAAAAGAGATTGAAAAAAGACAGAAATACCAATATAAAAACGGAGAGCCTCCTCTCGAAGGTGCGTTGGTCTGCTTTGATTTAGAAACGGGTTACGTAAAAGCCATGGTAGGAGGGAGGGATTATCGCAGGAGTCAATTCAACCGAGCCACGCAAGCCCGAAGGCAGACAGGATCTGCCTTTAAGCCCATTGTTTATGCATCCGCTCTGGATAAAGGATATACTCCAGTTTCAATCATCGTAGACGCACCTCTCGTATTTGAATATGGAAATAAGGTATGGAAACCCAAAAATTTTGATGGAAAATTTTTGGGACCCACAACCCTTCGGCATGCCCTCACCCATTCCATCAATGTGGTGACCGTAAAAATTGCCCAGGATATTGGGGTGAACTATATCAGGGATTATGCGAAAAATCTTGGGATTTCTTCCCCCCTTCATGAAAATCTTTCAATGGCATTGGGATCTTCAAGCCTCTCTTTACTTGAATTAACAAAAGTCTATGCCGTGTTTGCCAATCAGGGAAAGCGATTTAATCCCATCTTTGTAAAAAAGATCCTGGATCGGGATGGAAAAATCTTGGAAGAAAACCCTCCTCTTCATCTTCAAGAGGAAAGACAGGGAGCGCAAGTGATTACCCCCCAGACTGCCTACCTTATGACCCATCTTCTCCAAGATGTGGTTCAGAGAGGGACAGGCTGGAGAGTGAAGAGTCTTGGAAGACCTGTTGCAGGAAAGACTGGCACAACAGACCATTTTTTAGATGCCTGGTTCATTGGATATACACCTGACTTGATTGCAGGGGTCTGGGTAGGATTCGATGAAGAGAAGCCCCTTGGAGATAATGAGACCGGGGCTAGCGCAGCCTCGCCCATCTGGGTCCAATTTATGTCAGCAGTGCTGAAGGAGAAAGAAATAAAAGATTTTTCGGTTCCAGAGGGAATTGAGTTTATGATGGTTGATCCAAAAACAGGTCAAATCAATAAAGCCAAAGGGTCTGTTCTTGAATGCTTCAAAGAAGGAACCATACCCATCAATCATATTTCCTCCGGGTCAGCCCTCCCAATCGATTTCTTCAAATTCGATTTGGACCTTTCCTTAAGATATAAAAATCACCCCTAATATTTTCTATTTTACCTAAGTTTGACAGTTAATTGATATAAACAGGAGTATCTCCGAAACCCATAGAACGCCGATGATTTTCTCCAATTCACATCTCGGCCTATTTCCCATCTGAGTGAGAGATTACTTTCGAGTAAAAAAGTATTTGAGTAGATTCGGATATTTTGCTATATTTTTAATAATGATTGAAGATCGAACAACAACCGTTCTCCAAAAATGCGAAATGATGTTAGTCCATCTCCTTCAATCCAACATTCTCCCTAACCAGTCTTATCTTGCCGGTGGCACCGCTGTTTATTTATACTTGAAGCATCGCCTATCCGTGGATCTTGATTTTTTTACGAGCACCCGATTCTTACCCGAAATATTTTTAAGTAAAATGAAAATGAACTTCGATGAAGTCATCATTGAATTTATGGAACAAGATACCTTAATTCTTTTTGTTTCGCCAGATAAGATAAAGGTTTCACTCTTCCATTATCCCTATCCCCTTCTCTTCCCCCCCCTCGCCATGCCCATTGGTGAGGGTTTGACCTGTCCTCTTGCCTCTTTGAAGGATATTGCGGCAATGAAAGCAGTAGCCATCAACCAAAGGGGATCCTTAAAGGACTTTATTGACCTTTTCTACATCATCCGGGAAACAGGGCTTAATTTCGAAGCGATTTCCAGTTTGACAATAGAGAAGTATGGCTTATCCCCCCATTATGATTACCACCTTCGAACATCGTTCGTCTATTTTGACGATGCCGAAAGAGAAGTCGACCAGATCGTGATGCTCGAAGGGGGGAGAGAAAAACGTCCTTTTACGAACGAGGAATGGGAAAAAATCAAGGCTTTTTTTAAGGAATTTATAAGATGAGAAGAGAACTCTTTTGGGACAGGGAGAACGAAAGTGCATCACCAGAAGTGGTCATCGAAAGAGCAATCAATTGGGGAGGATTAGATTTTATTGAGGAAGTACAGAAAAGGTATGGCATGGAGACCTTCATCCATGTTCTTAAGCATAGCCGGAATCTGAGTAAAAAGGCGGTCAATTACTGGTGCATGAGGCTTGGCATAGATCGAAACAGCACTATGACCTTCCGGGTCAAGAGAATTTGGGAACCTTTTCGTTAGGAGTGCAGTGACCAGCCTCTTCTCTTCATCTCACCTGCTTCATTACTTATTTTAAAAATGATTTTTACCCTCACCCGTAACCCCTCACTAAAGGGTGGAAATAAATTTAAGCCCGACAGGAGTATTTCCGAAACCCGTAGAATGCGGATCAATTTATATATTTAAGGAATACGAATCGATCCATCGTAGAAATGGGTTTCTGATTAAAACAAACGAAAGTTAAGATTTCGATGGGCCATTTAAGGTAGCCGCACCATGGGTTTCTCCAATACCCCTCTCGGGCTTATCCCCCAATTCTGAGTGAGGGATTATCCTCACCCCTTACCTCTCCCCTCGGAGAGAGGATTAAGGAGGATGGCTTTTCATAGTTCATGGATGACCAAACGGTCGTGTTAAGTTGTTAAAAAAATCTTATTTTTCACAAGAGTGAGAGGGTATATTCCCTAACTGAATGGTGGAAATAAATTTAAAAAGGAATGGCTAGAAAATAATACTTGACAAATTGTTAATTTTAATTTTATTATTAATAATAATTAATCAATAATAATAGGGATTATGGATAAAAAATATCTTAATCGAAAATTATTCGATCAACTTATAAGATGGCTTGATAGACGGGAAATTTTAGCAATTAAAGGACCCCGTCAGTCAGGTAAAACGACACTTTTACAGATGCTAAAGGATTACCTCGTATTAAAAAAAAAGTCGAAAAAGAGCAAGTCATATACCTTACCCTCGAAGATATCGATATCTTAGAGGCGTTATCGCGAGACCCGAAGGCTTTTATAAAGAGTTATATCGGAGGAAAAGAAAACCGTAGGTTTTACTTTTTAATCGATGAGTTTCATTACCTTCATGAGGGGGGACAGAAGCTTAAACTTCTATACGATCTTTTTGAAAATATAAAATTTATTATCACCGGATCGTCATCCCTTGAACTAACTGGGAGTACTTCAAGATATCTTGTCGGAAGGGTATTCTCATTCTATCTATTTCCATTTTGCCTTGATGAATTTTTAGAAACAAAGGAGCCAAACCTATATAATGCTTACAGGGAAAATAGTGAAATTCTTAGAGAGTTCATCATCGGGGGAAAAGATTTTGAATCCAAAGAAGAGATATTCGAGAAGGATTTTCTCAGGTATTTTGAGGAATATGTAAGGTTTGGAGGTTACCCCGAAGTCATTAAAACGGATGATCTTGAAACCAAACAGGTCATTCTTAAAAACATATACGACACGTATATAACGAGAGATATAGTGGAGCTGCTTCGATTAGGAGATGTTTCAACCTTCAGAACCATTGTCACCCTTTTAGCGAATAGAATGGGCGGGTTGATCCATTATGGCAGTCTGGCCTCCGATGGGAAAAGTTACTTCAGGCAGATTAAACATTACCTTTCTATACTGGAAGGGACTTATGTGATAAGAATATTGAAGCCTTATTCTGGAAACCTATCCACAGAGCTCAAAAAAAATCCAAAGGTCTATTTTGTAGACTCAGGCCTCAGTAATTATATTATTAGAAATTTTAATGAGACAGGGCTCAGGCCAGATGGGGGGAAATTAGTTGAGAATGTTGTGCTTTCTGAATTGTCACAAAAAGGGGATGAGGAGATCAGGTACTGGCGAACTACTGCAAAGGCAGAGATCGATTTCATTCTAAGAACAGGAGACCAAATCGTCCCCATTGAGGTCAAATACTCGAAGCTTAAGTCGCCTGAGATGTCTCGTGGTTTCAGAAGTTTTATCAGTCAATATAAACCACAAAGAGCTCTTATTCTTACAAAAGGCTTCTGGGGAAAAACTGAAATTCAAGGGACAGAGATTGGATTTATTCCTGTATGGTATATTTAAAGTGAAGATCCTCTCTCCTCGAGGAGAGAATTAAGGTGAGCTACAAAAGGCGGGCCTTGCCATGGGCGGTGGGGCTATGGTCATAGTTTTTGGGTGACCAAATGGCTATGGGAAGTTACATTAAAAATGACTTGCCAAAAGTTAATTAACCCCTTGATTTTATTTGGTGCCGAAGAGGGGGCTCGAACCCCTACGGGAGCAATTTCCCACTAGACCCTGAATCTAGCGCGTCTGCCAATTCCGCCACTTCGGCACTTCCTCGAAAAATTGAAAATGATATATCATTATTTTATATTTTTTAAAAGATTGTCAAGAGCATTGACTGAAAACTTGCTTTCCCTCACTGAAGGGTGGAAATTAATTTAAGCCCGACAGGAGTATTTCCGAAAACCATAGAACGCGGATGAGTTTAATATGAATAAGTCATACGAATCGATCCATCGGAGAAATGGGTTTCTGATTAAAACAAACCAAAGTAATGATTTCTATGGGTCATTTAATGTATCCGCACTATGGGTTTCTCCAATACCCCTATCGGGCTTATTCCCCACTTCTGAGTGAGGGATTACGAAAACTTGTGGTTAAGAGGGTGGGACATAATTTTTTGAAAAATTATAATAAAGTCTGAGATCTAAAGTCCATAGCCAAAGGGTTGCAGGAAAAGATGGAAATTATTAAGGGGATCGAGAATTTGTATCGACCTTTAAAAAACCCAGTAGTTACGCTTGGTAATTTTGATGGAGTTCATCTTGGTCATCAAAAGATATTTAAAAGGGTTTTGGAAGAAGCGCAAAGGCTCAACGGGGAGGGAATCGTCATTACCTTCGAACCCCATCCCCTTAAGGTCCTTGACCCAAAGCGTTGCCTCCCCCTCCTAAGCCCTTTTCGAAAGAAGATGATGCTCATCGAAGCCTCCGGGATTCGAACTGTCCTCTGCCTTGAATTTTCCCTTAGTTTTTCACAACTTTCTGCTTCTGAATTTATCGAGAAGATTTTGGTCGATCAGATTAAGGTAAAGAAAGTCATTATCGGATACAATTATCATTTTGGGAACCAGAAGGGTGGGGATGTAGAAACCCTTATTCGAGAAGGGAAGCGGTTTGGGTTTGAGGTAGAGGTGGTGGAGGGTGTAAAAATTAATCAAATCCCAGTGAGCAGTTCAAAAATAAGGGACCTCCTTCAAAAGGGAGAGGTCGAAGAGGCATCGAAACTTTTAGGAAGAGACTATCCAGTGATAGGAAATGTCGTTAAAGGTAAAGGGAGAGGGAAAGAATTGGGTTTCCCAACAGCTAATCTCGAGAGGTCTGAGGAACTCTATCCTAAAACAGGCGTCTATGCCGTAGAGGTCATCTGGAGGGATCAACATTTCAACGGGGTGGCTAATGTTGGGACGAATCCCACATTCAATCCTGCGGGAGAAAAAAAAGGGGATCTCACCTTAGAGGTTTTTATCTTAAATCTGGATCGAGATCTTTATGGGGAAGAGATTCAGGTCAATTTTAAGAGACGGATACGAGATGAAATCCGATTCAACTCATCTCAGGAACTCATCGATCAGATCAAAAAAGACGTTCTCTGGGCTAAAGAGAATGTCTTTTTTAACCAGAAGTCCTGAAATTTTAACGGATTAATTTACCCAATCTTACCCAACGAACCTTATTGAAAATATGATTGGCATACCGATCCCATGAAAAATAGATAATAAAGGCCTTTCCCTTAACTTCATTCACGTGAACAAATCCCCAGAAACGGCTATCCTGACTATTATCCCGGTTATCCCCCAGGACGAACAGAGAATTCTTGGGGACAACATATGGGCCGTAATGATCAATGTATGGAATATATTTTAAACTTTCAGGCTTTTCATATCGCCCCCAAGGGTCTTCAATCAATTGATCGTTAATGTAGATCTTATTTCGAATGATCTCTAATTTCTCCCCTTCTGTGGCAATCACCCTTTTAATAAAGTCTTTCGAACGATCCCTGGGATAGATGAATACGATGATATCCCCTCTTTTGGGTTGATGAAACTGAAGAACCTTCTTTTCGATGAAAGGGATTCTGACCCCATAAATAAATTTATTGACAAGAATATGGTCCCCTACCAGGAGAGTAGGTTCCATGGAACTGGAAGGGATCTTGAAGGCCTGAACAATGAAGGCCCGAATGAATAAAGCAATAAGGACCGCAATGATAATGGGTTCAATATACTCCTTAAAGAATTTCTTCTTGGTCATCTTCTTTCCTCTTTCCGAAGTTTAAAATTTCACCATAGGCCTCGGGTCTTCGATCTTTTAGGAAAGGCCACTCTTTTCTTATTCTATCTATGTTTTTAAGATCGATCTCAACGAACAGGATTCCCTCCTTCATCCCCGTAGGTCGATCCAGGAGCTCTCCTTCAGGAGAGACACAGAAGGATCTACCGTAAAAGTCCTGTTTCTCCTCACTTCCAACCCGATTCACTCTCAGGATATATACCCCATTGACCATGGCATTGCCAGCGATGACCGTTCTCCATTTCTCCTGTGAGGCAAAGGCCGCAGCGGTTGGGGAGAAGATAATCTGTGCCCCCTTCAATGCGAGGATCCTCGAACCCTCCGGGAAGAAATTATCCCAGCAGATCTGGATACCGAGGGTGGCAAATTTTGTTTGGAACACGGGGAATCCAAGATTTCCCGACGAAAAGTAGTACTTTTCTTCCCATAAGGGGATTTGTGGAATATGGACTTTTCGATAGACTCCAAGGATCTTTCCTCCCGCATCAATGATCACTGCTGAATTATAATAGTTCTCCCCTTCCCTCTCAAAGATGGGACAGATTAATACCACTTCTCTCATCTGTGCCAGTTTCTGCATTTCTCTTATCGTTGGTCCATCCATCTCCTCGGCCAGGGAAAAATGACGGGGGCTCATCTCTCTCGGAAACCAATGGGTGCTGAAGAGTTCCTGAAAGCAGATGATCTGGGCCCCTCTTTCCGTGGCAATCTCGGCAAACTTTATTGCCTTTTCTATATTTCGGCTTTTCTCTTCTGAACATGAGATCTGAATGCCTGCCAGTTTGACCAAGGACTGACCCCCAGCTAAAAAAGTTAAAAAATGCTAACAAAGTTACTCATAGGTGTCAAGATTCGCTGAGACGGATATGTAATCCATCGCTGAAGGGTGGAAATAAATTTAAGCCCGACAGGGGTATTTCCGAAATCCATAGAATGCTTCCAACACTCCTCTCGGGCTTATCCCCCACTTCTGAGCGAGGGGTTACGATTACACGGATATTGCATTTTTTTATTTTGAATATATAATGATATCAGATTGTTCATCCTCTTCGGGGAAAGAGACGATGAGGATTTTAGTCATTGAGGATGAAAAGAAGGTCTCAAGTTTTATTAAGAAAGGCCTGGAGGAAGAACACTATGCCGTGGATACAGCCTTTGATGGAGAGACAGGACTCGAGATGATCGAAACGAACGAATATGACCTGGTGGTCCTTGACCTTATGATTCCAAAGATCGATGGGATGGAGGTATTAAGAAGGATTCGAGCTAATAAGAATAATGTCCCTATCCTCGTCCTTACGGCAAAAGATTCTACGGAAGATATTGTCAGGGGCCTTGATGCAGGCTGTGATGATTATCTTACCAAACCCTTTGAATTCAAAATATTTTTGGCAAGAGTTCGGGCCTTGCTGCGGCGGGAGAAGATGGACAAGGAGCCTGTCCTTAGGGTTGCCGACCTCACCCTTCATCCCGTCACCCATAAGGTGATGAGGGGAGGAAAAGAGATTGAATTGACAAGCAAAGAGTATGCATTGCTCGACTACTTTATGAGAAACCCCAATCGAGTCCTCACAAGGACCATGATCTCCGAGCATGTATGGGACTACCATTTCGATTCCATGACGAATGTGATCGACGTCTATGTAAATTATCTTCGGAAAAAGATCGATAAAGGATTTGAAAAAAAATTGATTCATACGATTCGAGGGGTGGGTTATATTCTCTCTCCTGATCGGTCCTAACCTTTGGTTTCTGGGGAGCAAGGAGGTTAAAAAAGAGGGGAATGCCTTTTTTAAGTATCCGATTCAAACTCACCCTTTGGTATGTCCTGATTCTCGCTGCCCTTCTCATCTCTTTTAGCACCTTCCTCTACATCACCCTCTCCAAAAGCCTCCATCGTGATGTGGACAACAAATTGAGATCCCTTGCCGAACTCATTGCCACCGAATCCTCATCCCCCTTGTCCAAATTTGGGTTCGGGAACATCGATCAAGCCCTCGAAGTCTCTTTGGATCTCAAACCTATAGGAAAGTTCATCCAGGTCCTGGATGAGTCCGGGAGGGTGGGTCGCCGATCCGAGAACTTGAAAAATATCCAACTTCCGGTCTCCCTCCAAACCCTTAAAAATGCAACTCGGGGAATCGTCACCTTTGAAACCCATCGAATTGGGAACGTCCCTCTTCGAATCATTACCTATCCCGTAAAAGAGCATCAACATATCACCCGAATCATCCAGATTGCCTCTTCTTTGGAAGACGTGGAAGAGGCCCTGAATAAGCTTTTCCTTATCCTTCTCATTACGGTTCCTTCCGCTTTGCTGTTAGCCAGCTTAGGAGGACAGTTTCTTGCTCGTAAGGCATTAAAACCCGTCGATCAGATTACTCAAACGGCCAGAGTCATTACGACGAAAAACCTGAATCAAAGAATTCAGCCTCTAAGGGTCAAGGATGAAATCTCTCGACTCGTGGATACCTTTAACGAAATGATTTCGAGATTGGACCAGTCCTTTCAACAGATCAAACAATTCACAGCCGATGCCTCTCATGAGTTAAAAACCCCACTTACGATTCTAAAGGGAGAAGTGGAGGTGGCCCTTCGCAAGGAAAGAACCCCTTCGGAATACACCCAGATTCTTGAGAGCAACTTGGAGGAGATCGATCGCATGTCCAAAATCGTCGACGATCTCCTCTGGCTTTCCAAAGCAGACATTGGTGAGATTCAACTTCAAAAAGAAGAGGTGAACCTTACAGCCCTGATCCAGGAACTTGTGGAACAGATGGGTCTGCTTGCTCAATCCAAGGGAATCCAGATTCAAATCACCCATCACGATGGTCTCGATGAGATTCGGATTTATGGAGATGCCTTAAGGATGAGGGAACTCTTTTTAAATTTAATCGATAATGGAATCAAATATACAGAGGAAGGTGGGGAAATCACCATCCATCTCCAAAAGGAGTTTCCTTTACCCATCCAAGAAGCTTCAAACTCCTCTGATGGAAGAAAAGCGGGTTTTGCTAAAGTGACCATCTCTGATACCGGAATAGGAATTTCGAAAGAAGACCAGAAGAAGATATTCAATCGTTTTTATAGAGTCGATAAAGCCCGCTCAAGAGAACAGGGAGGAAGTGGTCTTGGTCTAAGTATCTGTAAGTGGATTGTAGAGGCCCATCAAGGGGAGATCGAGGTTGAAAGTGAGCTCGGAAAAGGAAGTTCATTCATTGTTAAACTACCCCTTTACAGTCCATCTTTAAATCCAGCTTTATGATCCAAATGACCCAAAATGGTTTATCTCTTCCCAAAGATTGGTAAATTATTAACCACCTAAAAACGATTTTTGTTAGCCTCCCTAAAAGATAGACTTAATTTCTATAAAATCATTACCAAATTCAAAAAATAAAAATTGTCAAAAATTGGCACTTATCTTGCTTAAAAAATTCTGTTCAGGAAAATACCCCCTACGTTCATATATATTGAGGGAGATAAGAGATTGAATGATCGGTTAGGTGAGCCCCTTGTCAAAAAGAACTTTATTACTCCTGACCAACTCAAGAAGGCCTCAGAAGAACAGAAACTCAAAGGCGGGCGAATCGAATCCCATTTAATACGACTAGGATATATCAAGGAAGACGAACTTCTCTCCTTTCTAAGTGCTCGGTATCGAGTTCCCTCTGTAAAACTTTCAAAGATTGAAATCAATCCCAATGTCATTAAACTCATTCCCTCCAGCATAGCCAAAAAATATTTCATTATCCCTATTCATCGAGTGGGACCCAAACTCACCCTTGCCATGGCCGACCCCAGCAATATCATCGTCATCGATGAGGTTAAATTCATGACAGGTTTTAATGTAGAACCTGTGGTTGCTTCCGAAAGTGAGATTGTGGATGCGATCAAAAAATATTACGGAGGTGGAGCCACCTCTTCGAGTACAGGGACCGATTACAGTGATCTGGAGGAGGAACTCAATTCCTCCTCTGATTTTGGGGTGGTGATCGAGGATGATCCAACCATTACAGAGGATTTCGACTCATTGGTCCATGGAGCCATTGAAAATGTGGAGGTCGTAGATACCGAAGCTCAAGAAGAAGATACAGGAGAAATCGAAGGTCCCATTATCAAAATCGTAAACGGGATTCTCCTGAAAGCGATTAAAACCGGAGCAAGCGACATCCATTTTGAACCTTATGAAAGGACGTTCCGGGTTCGATTCCGAGTGGATGGCGTCCTCCGCCGAGAGATAAATCTTCCCATCCAGCTTAAAAATGCCATCGTTTCCCGTCTAAAAATTATGTCCAAATTAGACATCGCCGAGAGAAGACTCCCTCAAGATGGAAGGATTAAACTCCGCCTTGCCAAAGGACGGGATATGGATTTTCGAGTCTCTACTGTACCGGTTCTTTTTGGCGAAAAGGTCGTCTTGAGGCTCCTTGATAAATCAGCCCTTCAGTTAGATATGACCAAATTGGGATTTGAAGAATCCTCCCTCGAGGACTTCAAGGCTGCTCTAAAAAAACCTGTAGGAATGATTCTGGTTACCGGTCCTACTGGAAGTGGGAAGACAACGACCCTCTACTCTGCCCTATCGGAATTGAATAAGGAAACGGAAAACATCATGACCGCTGAAGATCCGGTCGAGTATAATTTCATGGGGATCAATCAGGTACAGATGCATGAAGAGATTGGACTCACCTTTGCTTCTGCCCTTCGCTCCTTTCTCAGACAGGATCCCGATATCATCATGGTAGGAGAGATCCGTGATTTTGAAACCGCCCAGATCGCCGTTCAGGCTGCCCTTACGGGCCATCTCGTCCTCAGTACCGTCCATACCAATGATGCCCCGGGAACGATTACCCGACTTGTGGATATGGGAATCGAGCCCTTCCTCATCGCCTCTGCAGTCATCCTGATCCTTGCCCAGAGATTGGTTCGAAAGATCTGCACAGAATGTCGCGAGCCGATCAAGGTTCATCCACAACTGCTCATTGATTTGGGAGTTCCTCCGGATGAGGTGAGGACATTCCCCGTCTATAAGGGAAAAGGGTGTTCGATCTGCAACTATACAGGCTACAAAGGTCGAATCGGGCTTTATGAAGTGATGCCCATGAAAGAGGAGATTAAAGAGCTGGTCCTTGCACGAGCCTCTACGTCTGAGATCAAAAAGGAGGCGATTCGGTTAGGGATGAAGACCCTTCGACAAAGTGGAATTGTAAAAATCAGGGAAGGATTGACCACCATCGAAGAGGTGTTGCGATCCACTATGGAGGATCGTTAAAAACGCCCCACCCTAAAGGAGGTTTAAAGAGAGATGGTCGAGCTTCAAAAATTATTAGAGATGGTGATTGAAAAAAGGGCTTCAGATCTCCACATCACCACTGGAGCTCCACCCCAGTTTCGAATCGATGGGAAACTGGTGAGTTTCGATAATATCCCCCTGACGGCTCAGGATACGAAACGACTCTGCTACAGTGTCCTCACCGATGCCCAGCGGCATAAATTTGAGGAGGAAAATGAACTGGACTTCTCTTTCGGAATCAAAGGTCTGAGTCGATTCAGAGGAAACCTTTACATGCAGAGAGGGGCTGTGGCAGGGGCTTTTCGAGTCATCTCCTTCGACATTCTGAATTTCTCAGAATTAGGAATCCCTCCCATCGTGAACGAACTGATCAAAAAACCGAAAGGCTTGGTCCTGGTCACGGGTCCTACAGGGACAGGAAAATCGACTACCCTGGCCGCCATGATCGATAAGATTAATAACGAAAGGAATGCCCATATCATTACCATCGAGGATCCAATCGAATACCTTCATCGTCATAAGAAATGCATCGTCAATCAAAGGGAGGTCAATTCCGATACAAAAAGCTTCGGTGAAGCTCTCCGTCATGTCCTTCGACAAGACCCGGATATCATCCTGATCGGAGAGATGAGGGACTTAGAAACGATTCAGGCAGCCCTTCTTACTGCAGAAACAGGACACCTCACCTTTGCGACCCTCCATACCAATTCCTGTGTCGAGACGATCAATCGAATCATCGATGTCTTTCCCCCTCATCAACAACAACAGGTGAGAACACAGCTCTCCTTCGTCCTTGAAGGAATCCTGGCCCAACAGCTCATTCCCAGGCTCGGAGGCAGTGGGCGAGCCTTAGCCATGGAGATTTTGATTCCAAACCCTGCCATTCGAAATTTAATTCGGGAAGATAAGATCCAGCAGATTTACTCCCTCATGCAAGTCGGTCAAGCAAAATTTGGAATGCAAACCATGAACCAGGCACTCCTCTCTTTGGTGGAACGCCATATCATCTCCGTAGAGGATGCGATGGAACGGAGCCACAATTTAGAGGAATTCCGGCAGATGCTTGCCAACTCAGGCATCCTTGCTGGAAAAAGGGATAAACAGGCAAAGACTGCCTAAATCTTTAAGAAAGGATGGGAACGATGCCAATCTATAAATGGGAAGGAAAGACGACAAAAGGGATGACGAAGAAAGGGGAACTGGAAGCCCCCAGTGAGAGTGCTCTCAGGGTCCATCTCCGTCAGCAGGGGATTATTCCAACAAAGGTCGCTCCAAAAGGAAAGGAGATCCAAATCTCCCTTCCTATTAAAAGGAAGGTCAAACAACGAGCCATCGCCATCTTTACCCGTCAATTGGCGACGATGATCGATGCCGGCCTTCCCCTGGTTCAGTCCTTAGACGTCCTTGCCTCTCAGCAAGAGGATAAAATGTTTAAAAAGATCATCCGGGAGATCCGGGAGGATGTAGAAGGAGGATCCACCTTTGCCGGAGCCCTGAGAAAACACCCCCATACTTTTAACGAACTCTATACCAATTTAGTCGTCGCAGGAGAGGAAGGAGGGATTCTCGATAATATCCTGATCCGCCTTGCCAATTATATTGAAAAGGCCGAGGCCCTGAAAAAGAAAGTCAAATCGGCCCTTGTCTATCCAGGGGTGATCGTGACCGTAGCCGTTTTGGTGGTGATGATCTTAATGATCTTTGTCATTCCGGTCTTTGAAACGATGTTCAAATCAGCAGGTCAGAGTCTTCCCCTGCCTACCCTGATCGTCCTCTCTATCAGCAAGTTTATCAAGAGGTATATTCTCCTTTTCATTCCAGCCATGATCCTCTTGGTCTATTTCTTTCGAAGATTCTACCGGACGGAATATGGAAAGACCCTGATCGACCGTCTCCTTCTGAAACTCCCAGTCTTTGGAATTCTCCTTAAGAAGGTCTCTGTCGCTCGATTTGCTCGAACCTTAGGGACCCTGGTAAGCAGTGGGGTCCCTATCCTGGACGGACTCCATATCGTCTCCAAGACGGCAGGGAATCGAACGATTGAGACCGCTATTCTCAATGCGAGGGCCAGCATCCGGGAAGGAGAAACGATCGCTGAACCTTTAAACCGAAGCGGGATCTTCCCTCCAATGGTCATCCAGATGATCTCGGTAGGGGAGTCCACAGGGGCCCTGGATTCGATGCTGGCAAAGATTGCCGATTTCTTTGAAGAAGAGGTCGACGTGGCGGTGGGAAATCTCACCTCTCTTCTGGAACCTTTTCTTATGATCTTTTTAGGCGTGGTCATTGGAGGGGTCGTGATCTCGATGTATCTTCCCATCTTTCAGATGGCCTCTGCGATCCATTAGAAAAATTATAGGGTTAAGGGAGAAAGGGGTTCAGATCGATGCCTCCATCCATCTCTTCAAACTCCCCTCTCAAAGAGCTGAGAAGTGCGAAAGGCTTGATGCTCTCTCGCCTGATCATCCTTTCCCTTCTTCTGGCCATCACCTTTTTGTTTCAGGTTTCGGAAAAGAAGTTCTTCTTCATCCCTATGACCAATCGGTTTTACTATTTTATTGGTTTTTTCTATCTCGTGACGATTGGATATGCCTTCCTCCTAAATCGGATAAAGAACCTTCTTCGTTTCATCCGAATTCAGCTCATCATCGATCACCTTTTTATCACGGGTCTGATCTATTTCACTGGGGGAAAAGAGAGTTACTTCCCCATCACCTATATTTTTGCCATCATCGGCAGCAGTATCCTTTTCTATAAACGGGGGGCTTTCTTCTCTGCCTCTTTCGCCACCTTCCTTTACGGATCGATCCTGATTCTTCAACTTTATGGTTGGATCAATCCTGTAGGAGACCCCTCTTCTTATGAAGCCAGTCAAATCTTCTATACATTGATTCTCTATATGGCTGCCTTCTATATCGTTGCCTTTTTAAGCAGTTCCATCTCTGAGGAACTCCGAAAGAAACGAAAAGAACTTCTCCAGAAAGAGGTGGATTATCATCAACTCGAGGCCTTCAATCGAAACATCGTACAGAGTCTGGATAGTGGACTTTTGACGATCGATCTTGAGGGGAGGATCAATTTTTTGAATCGAACTGCAGAAAAAATCCTTCGCCGAAAAGAGGGCGAGCTTCGAGATCAATCGATCTATGACCTCTTCCCGAAGATGGATGAGGTCATGGAGGAGATTCGGAAGAAGTCCTCTCAGGATCCTCCGGAATATCAGCGATATGAGACCACCCTCCTTATTGAAAAGGACCAGAAAATCCATCTGGGGTTCTCCATCTCCCCCCTGACAGATCCGGAGGGAAAAACCATAGGCCATACCCTCATCTTTCAGGATATCACTCGATTCAAGGAGATGGAGGAGCAGATGAAGCGTTTTGACCGGATGGCCGCGATTGGATCTCTGGCCGCAGGACTCGCCCATGAGATTCGAAATCCTCTGGCCTCCTTGAGTGGATCCATTCAGATGTTAAAATCTGAACTCTCCCTGGACGAATCTCAAAACCATCTCATGGAGATTATTCTTCGGGAGTCGGAAAGACTCAACGCATTGATCACCGACTTCCTTCTTTTTGCTCACCCCCCTCAAACTCGACCCCAGCCCGTAGAGATCGAGAGGATTCTCGATGAAACCCTTGAACTCTTCAGCCACTCCCCATCTTTTCATGAGGGGATCCGTCTTATCCGAACCCCTTCGGATCGAATCGGAGAGGTGATTGTGGATCCTGACCAGATTCGACAGGTCCTATGGAATCTTCTCATCAATGCCTCCCAATCCCTTTCCAATGGAGGAGAAATTCGAGTTCACCTCGAAAAAGGGGATCCTTCCTTTTGGCGAGGGGCCCTACCCTTCTTCTCCTTCAAAGGGGCAAAGGAATGGATAAAGATTTCGGTCGAAGACACAGGGATTGGAATTCCACCGGAAGAGAAAGAAAAGATCTTTGAACCCTTCTATACGACCAAAGAGAACGGGACAGGATTGGGACTCTCCATCGTCCATAAGATCATTGAGAACCATAGAGGTTCGATTAAAGTTGAAAGCGAGGTTGGGAAAGGTTCAACCTTTACTATCTTTTTGCCTGCGGAATAAAGAATCTTAACCTTAGGGTCTTTGGAGATGCAAAAAGAGAAGATCTTGGTGGCCGATGATGAAAAGAGCATGAGGGAATTCCTGGAGATCATGCTCCGAAAAGAAGGCTATCGAGTGACCCTCGCCTCCAATGGAGAGGAAGCGGTCAGATGGGCGGAGAGAGAAATCTTTGATTTAGCCCTTCTCGATATTCGAATGCCCAAAGTCGATGGACTTTCAGCCTTAAAAAAGATCAAAACCCTCTCTCCCGAAACGGTGGTGATCGTCATTACGGCTTTTGCTTCTGCCGATACGGCCATCCGGGCAATGAAAGAGGGAGCCTATGACTATATCACCAAACCCTTTAAAGTAGACGAGATTAAACTCATCATCCGAAATGCCCTTGAGAAGAAGAACCTCGAGAAGGAGAACCTCCTTCTCAAGCAGGTCGTCCAAGAACGTTACCATTTCGGAAATATCGTTGGACAGAGCCCGAAGATGCTCGAGCTCTATCGCCTTCTGGAGAAAGTGGCTCCCACGAAGACCACCATCTTGATCACCGGCGAGAGTGGGACGGGTAAAGAACTGGTTGCCAAAGCGATTCACTACAATAGCCCGAGAAAGGATAAGCCTTTTGTCACGCTCAATTGTGGAGCGATCCCAGAATCCTTAATCGAAAGTGAACTCTTCGGGCATATGAAAGGAGCCTTTACGGATGCCGTCTCCACCAAAAAGGGACTCTTTGAGGTCGCCGATGAAGGAACGATCTTTCTGGATGAGATCAGTGAGCTTCCCTTGATGATGCAGGTCAAACTCCTCCGAGTCATCCAGGATAAAGAATTTAAACGGGTGGGTGGGACAGAAGATATTCGGGTCGATGTCCGAATCATCTCAGCGACGAATAAAGATCTTGAAGAAGCGGTGAGAGAGAAACGTTTCAGGGAAGATCTCTTCTACCGCCTCAATGTCATCCAGATTAAACTTCCTCCTCTTCGGGAGAGAAAAGAGGACATTCCCCTTCTGGCCGACCATTTTCTGAAAAAATATTCCGAAGAATTAGGGAAGTCGATCACCCGAATCTCTCCTGAAGCCCTTCAATTTTTGATGAATTACGATTTTCCGGGCAATGTCCGAGAACTTCAAAACATCATTGAGCGGGCCGTGGCACTGGAGACAGGTTCTCAGCTCTCCCTGGAGAACCTGAGTTCCTATCTTGAAAATCAGCTTCCCGCCAAAAAAGGGCCGTTCGATATTGACCTTCCTGAGGAAGGAATCGACCTTGAAAAGGTGGTGGCCGATCTGGAAAAGATGCTTCTCCTCAAGGCCCTGGATCGAGCCAGGGGGGTCAAGAAAAAGGCTGCTGAACTGCTGCGTATCAATTTTCGTTCGATGCGGTATCGGTTGGATAAATACGGGCTCAATAGCAATGGGTTAGAATCGGAAGAGGAGTCATGAGCCCCTGCGCCTTCTTTTGAACTGTTTTTCCAACTCCCCTCGGGGCAGGAAATAGAAAATGGGTCTTCCGTGAGGGCAGGTGAGAGAAGGCTCAAACGGTGAGAGACTCCTTACCAATTCCTCTACCTCTTCTCTTCTTAAGACCCCCCTTCCTCGAACCGAAGAATGACAGGAGAGGGAGATGAGGAGGCTCTCAATCAGATTTCTACCCTCTCCTTGTCGTCTTAAAAAAGAAAGTTCTTCCAATATCTCCTGAATCCATTGTTTCGAGTCCTCTATTTGAATAAGATCAGGGATGGCCTGAATCGCATAGAGTCTCTCTCCTATTGGCTCAAGCTCAAACCCGAGGGTTCGAAAAGCCTCCAGCGATTCATCCAGGACAAGAGAATCTTCCATCGAGCATTCCAAGAGAATTGGAATGAGGAGGGGATTGGAGCGGATGGAACGATTCTCCAATCTCTTCTTCCATTCCTCAAAAAGGATCCTTTCGTGAGCTGCATGTTGATCAATCAAGACAAGATTCTCATCCCCCTCGCATAGAATATACGTCTCCCAAATCTGCCCGATGATTCGGAACCCTTTGCTTCTCTCTTCCCTCCAGAGGGGTCTCTCTTCCTTTAAGGTTAGGAGGGTGGATGGCCCTTCTTCACTCCCTTCTCTTTGAGGAAAGGAATCCCTTTTTAGAGGAATAGAGGCCTGTCCATAACCTTCCCTCTCCTCATGGGAGAGAGCGATGGAGGGTTCGGTTCTTCTTCCAAGGAGATGGTCAATGGTATGAAAGACCAGACGATAAATCCTTTCGGGGTCTCTAAATCTGACTTCTATCTTGGTAGGATGGACATTTACATCCACGAAAGAAGGAGGCACCTCAAGGAAAAGAAGACAGAAGGGAAACCTCCCTGAAGGGAGATGATGACGATAGGCTTCGAGAATAGCTCTATAAAGGATTCGATCCTTCACATATCTTCGATTCACATAGAGGTAGATTCCATCGGCATTTCCCTTTGATAGAGATGGAAGGCTAATCAATCCAGAAAGATGGATCTCTTTTTCTCCCGTTTCGATCTGCTGAAGATGATCGAGGGTCTCTCGACCCCAAAGACCCTCTACACGGACCAGGGGAGAGTGGGTTCTCAAGAATTCTTCAACCCTTCGCCCCTCATGGATTAATTTAAAGGAGATAGAAGGGTGGGAAAGGCTGATTCGATGAAAATGGTTGAGGATATAGCGGAATTCGGAGGAAACCGATTTTAAAAACCTTCTCCTGACAGGGAGATTATAGAAGAGGTTTTTTACCTCCACCTCTGTCCCTACAGGAGCCCCTATCTCAGAAAGACTCTTGATCTCTCCTCCTTCACAAACAATCCTCATTCCAATTAGGGCATGTGGGACTCGAGAGGTGATCGTAAGGTGGGAGACCGAAGCAATGCTTGGAAGGGCCTCTCCCCGAAACCCCAGGGTATGAATCGCATAAAGATCCTCCACCCTTCGGATTTTGCTTGTGGCAAACCGCTGAAGGGCCAAAGGGAGATCTTCAGGTTCGATGCCTTCTCCATCATCAATCACCCGAATCCGTTCGAGACCTCCCCCTTTGATTTCCACTATAATCTCTTGAGCATGGGCATCGATAGCATTCTCCATCAGTTCCTTGACGACCGATGCGGGTCGCTCCACCACTTCCCCTGCGGCAATCTTTTGGGAAATGGATTCAGCAAGAACCTCAATCTTTTGACCCATCAGCCTCCCATCCCATGCCTTCTTCGATAAAGGCACCTATTCTTCGAAACTTCTCGTAACGCTCCTTTAATAATTGCTCTACATCGATCCTTTCCAATTCTTTTAAATGGCGCGAAATCGCCTCCTTCAAACGGAGGGCCATCGCTTTCGGATCCCTGTGGGCTCCTCCAAGAGGCTCTTCAATCACCTCATCGATCACTCCCAATTGATAAAGGTCTCGGGCGGTCAATTTGAGGGAATCTGCAGCAATGGCCTTTCCTTTCTCTCCATCCTTCCAGAGGATGGCCGCACAACCTTCTGGAGAGATCACCGAATAGATGGCATATTCCAGCATCAAGATTCTATCTCCCATCCCAATCGCCAGGGCCCCTCCACTTCCCCCTTCACCGATGACCAGGGTCAAGATGGGGACTCTGAGATGGGCCATGGTCCTGAGGTTTCTTGCAATCGCTTCTGCCTGTCCCCTCTCTTCTGCGCCGATGCCTGGAAAAGCCCCCGGGGTATCGATCATGGTAAGAACAGGTTTCCTAAACGCCTCAGCCATTTTCATCAATCTCAAGGCCTTCCGGTAGCCTTCGGGATGGGGCATTCCAAAATTCCGATAGGCCATCTCCCTCACATCCGTCCCTTTCTGATGGGCAATGACCATCAGGGTCTTCCCGTTGAACATAGAAAGTCCTCCCACGATGGCTGGATCGTCCCCATAGGCCCGATCACCGTGAAGTTCGATAAACGGTTCAAAGAGTTCCTGGATATAAAAGGAGGCTTTGGGCCGATCGATATGTCTTGCCAACTGAGTGATTTGCCAACCGGTAAGATTCGAAAAGATCTCTTTTCGGAGTCGATTGAGCTTCTCTTCCAATCGTCGAATCTGTTCTTCCAGGCCGTGATCCCTTCCCTTGGGGAACCTCTTTAGACGCTCGATCTCATTCTCTAACTCGACCAAGGGTTTTTCAAAATCCAAATAGTGTCGAACCATTTCTTAAGCCTCGAACGATAGGAGTGGTGTAGGGAAAAGGACTTTAACCTCTTCTTGAAACTCCGAAGTGGGTGAAACCCGATACTCTTCGGAGAGGGCAATAACCGTTTCAGGGCGATCACCGTTGATGAGATGGAGATAGACCTGATAGGGTCCCGGGTGAGCCAGAATCACCTCTTTTAACTCTTTGAGGGAGGAGGGGGTCAGGGTCTCCATTGGAATTTTAAGATGAAGGATCTGGGGGTTTTCCGAAGAGACCTCAGAGAGGGGACGAATCTCTTTCGCCTTGACCTTCACCTGTTCTCCAGAAAGGTCAAGGGTTCCTCGAACAAAGACAGGTTCCCCTCCTCTCAAATACGAAGAAGCGCTCTTAAAGAGGTCGGGAAAGAGAATCACTTCCACCCAGCCTTTCATATCCTCGAGATTGATGAAGGCCATCCGGTCTCCCTTTTTTGTAACCACTTCTTTTAGTTGACTGACAAGCCCGCAGAGTTTCACCTCTTTTCCATTGGGCCCAGAGGAAAGAGTGGAACTGTCCTCCTCTGTGATCCTTCTAATCTCCTCCTGATAAGGAGAAAGGGGGTGGCGAGAGATGTAGAACCCGATCGTCTCTTTCTCAAAGAGGATGAGCTGTTGTTGGGAAAACTCTTCCATCTCCGGATAACGCTCTTCCAACTCATCAAGATTGGCCCCCCAGATGCTCATCTGAGGAGTCTCTTTCTTTCGCTGGAGGGACTGAGCCCAATGGAGAATCTCTTCCAGGGCAGTAAGCATCTGGGAGCGGTAGACCTTGGTGAAGTCAAAGGCCCCGCATTTAATCAGGCTTTCGATGACCCGGCGGTTCACTTTTCTCAAATCGACTCGTCTACAAAAATCATAGAGGGAACGAAACTTTCCTCTCTCTTCCCTTTCCCGGAGGATGGCTTCAATGGCTGCATCCCCTACATTCTTGACCGCGGCTAGTCCAAATCGAATCTGATTTCCCACTACGGTAAAATTTTTATAACTCTCATTGATATCCGGAGGCAGGATGGTAATTCCCATTTCCCGGCATTCTGCAAGATAGCGCATGATTTTTTCGGCATTCTGAGCTTCACTGGTGAGAAGGGCAGCCATAAATTCGATCGGGAAATGGGTCTTCAGATAGGCGGTTTGATAGGCCAGAAGAGCATAGGCCGCACTGTGAGATTTATTAAACCCATATCGACCGAAGGTCTCCATCTGTTCAAATATCTTCTCCGCCTTTCGAAGGGGAATTCGATTTCGTTTGGCACCTTCGAGAAACTTTTCCTTCTGTTTGACCATCTCCAGGGCATCCTTCTTTGCCATCGCTCTCCGAAGGTTATCCGCATCTTCCAGACTGAAGTGGGCAAGGGTGCTGGCAATCCTCATCACCTGTTCTTGATAAACGATCACTCCATAAGTATCCTTAAGGATGCCTTCGAGAAGGGGATGCTCATAAATAATAGGCTCCGCTCCGTGGCGTCTTTTGATGAACTCCTCGATCATTCCACTGTCCAGAGGCCCTGGTCGATAAAGAGCGATAAGGGCAATGATCTCCTTAAAACTCTCTGGCTTGAGTCGAATCAGGAGGTTCTTCATCCCTTCACTCTCCAGCTGGAAGAGTCCCAGACTTGACCCAGTGGCCAGAGAGGCGTAGACCTTTGGATCATCCAGGGGGATCTCGGAAAGATCGATTCTTACCCCTCGATTCTTCTCGATCAATTCGATGGCATGGTGGATCATGGTCAGGGTCTTTAGGCCCAAAAAATCAAATTTAACCAGTCCAATCGCATCCACCTCTTTCATTGCATACTGAGTGATGATCTCCCCATCTTGCCCTCTATAAAGGGGAAGATATTCGGTGAGAGGTTTATTGGAGATGACTACTCCTGCGGCATGGGTGGAGGCGTGACGGACCAAACCCTCCAGGGATTTGGCAATCTGGAAAAGGGAGGCAATCTTTGGGTCCTTTTCCACCATTTCTTTCAGCTTAGGCTCTCGTTCCAGGGCCTGCTCAAGGGTGAGGTTGAGTGGAGCTCCAGGAATCAGTTTGGCAATTCGATCCACTTCTGCGTAGGGCATCCCCAAGACCCGGCCTACATCTCGGATGACTGCCCTTGCCTGCATCTTTCCAAAGGTAATGATCTGGGCTACATTCTCCTTTCCATACTTTTCCATGACATACTGAAGGACTTCATTTCGTCGATCCATGCAAAAATCCACATCCACATCTGGCATACTGCTCTTTCGTCCAGGGTTTAAGAACCGTTCGAAAATGAGGTCGTACTCAATAGGATCTAAATCTGTGATCTGGAGGGCGTAGGCCACCAGACTCCCTGCTACGGATCCCCTTCCCGGACCCACCGGGATCCTGTTTTCCTTTGCGAATCGAATGAAATCCGAAACGATCAAAAAGTACCCAGAAAATCCCATCGATTGAATGATCTGAAGTTCCTCTTCCAACCTCTTTTGATAGATGGATCGCCGTTCCGGGGGAACCTTTTTGAGGGAGGTCGAAAATCTTCGTTCCAATCCCTCTCGAGCCAATTTTTCTAAATAGCTCTCCGGGGATTCTCCTGAGGGGATCGAAACCTTGGGGATATGTTTCTCTTCGAATCTCAATTCAAGGTTGCACTGCTCAGCAATCTCAACGCTACAGGAAAGAGCCTCGGGAAGATCGGAGAAAAGCTCCCTCATCTCCTCAGGGGACTTGAAATAGAACTCTTCGGTTTGAAATCTCATCCGATCTGGATCTTGAAGGGTCTTTCCTGTCTGGATACAAAGAAGTACTTCATGGGCCTTTGCATCCTGACGATGGAGATAATGACAGTCGTTGGTAGCCACCCACCGGAGATCTAATTGCCTTGCGACTTCTAATAGACCTCTATTAATATGCTCCTGATTCTCTATCCCCGTTCTCTGAATCTCAATAAAGAATCGCCCCTGATCAAAAATCCTCTGATACTCCCGGGCCGCTTCCAGGGCTCGTTTTATCTCTCCCCTGCTGAGATAGAAAGCCACTTCACCCTTGGGACATCCGCTCAAGGCAATTAAACCTTCATGATATCGTGAAAGAAGCTCCTTGTCGACCCGCGGCTTGTAATAGAACCCTTCGAGATGAGCCAGGCTCACCAATTTGAGAAGATTGAAATAACCCGTCCGATTCTTTACGAGCAAGGTCAGGTGAAAAGATCCTTCTCCTCCTTCTCCTCCTTTCTTTTCAAAACGGCTCTTTGGGGCGATATAGATCTCACACCCCAGAATAGGTTTAATTCCATATTTAATCGCTGTCTGATAGAACTCAATGGCTCCAAAGAGGTTTCCATGATCGGTTAAAGCCAATGCCTCCATTCGGTATTTCTTAGTCAGCTCACAGAGCTCGTCAAAACGAATAGCCCCATCTAAGAGGCTGTATTGACTGTGGAGATGAAGATGAACAAATTGGCTTTGTTTCATTTTCCGTCACTCGATTCCATGTTGGATGATCCCATGGGATGAAAAAAGGTGAGTGGAGTGAACACAGGTCAATGTTTCAAAAGATACTTTCCATCTTTGACTTCATAATGGTAGAGCATCCCTTTTTGATAATAGAGATCTCTTCGGTCGAGTAATCGAGTAGAAACCAATTCCTCCAGGGCTTTGGGATAGGTTCCCTTTTCCAAGTAATAGACCTCCAGAGCGTTCTGAATCCGATCGAGTTGGGCTCGGTGGACATAGAAAGAAGGGGGCTCGATATTGACCCGTTCGATCTTTGAATCCCAAAAGAGACGAAGAAAAGGAGGTTTAAAATAGACCAGAAGGATAAAAAGGAATGCCAGTATGGCTCCATAATAGGTAAAGACCAGGGCTTCTCGAAAATTGATCGTTCTCACCTTTTTCATAAGACTTGGGGTTCGAACCCCAACCGGTTCGATCAGCCCCATCTCCATGAGGTTGACTAAGATTTCGCTGGCATTGAATTTTCCAAGGAGACTTCGGTCGATGATCTCTTGAACCGTTCGAGTCCCATCGACCAGTTGATAGATAAGCTCCTGCTCAGAGGTGAGTTTCTCCCTCAGGCTCTGGGGAGAAAGAAGGTCTGTCGCCTTTCCCTCAAGGGGCTGGGTCTTTCTAAAGACAAGATGGGGAGAAGAGATCTTCTTTTCGATCTCGGACCATTCATCGACCATCCGAAGGATATTGAGGAGGACATGTTCTGTGCTGAGTGCAAAGGGGATCTTCTTGTAACTCTCGACCAATTTGAGATCGAAACTAAACGTCCCATCCTCCCACCAGAAAAGATCGTAGATCGTTTCATAGGTCTGCGTGGTGATGACCTTTAGAATATCCTCTTTGGTGAGCAATCCGAGTTCGACCAGGATCTCTCCGAGATATTTCAGGGTCTCCTTCTGGATTCGGAGAACTCTCTCCAGTTGTTCCTCGGTGATGAGCTGGGCTTTGACCAGGATCTCTCCGATCAGGTCTTTCTTCCCCCGATAATTGGAGTAGACATGGACAATCATCCCGTCGACGAAATAGATCTCCACCAAATTCTTTCCTCTCTGAATCTTGAGGACTCCTGTCTTAAGCTGTTGCCCAATGAGCTGGATAATCTCGGTGATACTGAAGTCCTTCAATGTTCCTTGTAGAGCCATCGATCAATCCTTTTCAGTTTCCATTTCAAACGAGGGTTTCTGTCTTCTCAGATCCCAAACATTGAGGAGATAAAAGACAAGGAAGAGTCCTCCCCACAGGGTAGCGAGAAGAGGGGAGCTTTGGGGTTGAAGTCTTGTATCTGGAATCAATCCTGACCAGAAGAGGAAACGTAAAATAAATATGAAAAATAAAAAGAGGAGGAGAAGTCCTTTAAAGGATTGCCCTCTCCAGAGGTAGCCAAATCCCGTGAAGAGATAGGAAAGAAAAGTCCTGGTCACCTGTTCTTCCTTTTGAAAGGCCTTAGCCTGAAGCGATTTTTTCTCCATGATTTTGGGATGAAGTTTCTCTTTTTGAACAAAGATCCGATAACAATTAAAGCAGACAAACTCCTGTTTCTGGGTCTCTAAATAGAATCGATGGGTAGGACTTCCACACATAGGGCATCGGGTTAAGAATCTCCTGGCACGAGCGTACCGAGAAAATCCGATCAGGAAAGTCAAAAATAGGATAGGAGCTAAAAAGGGGATGACAGAGGGAACCTTCTCAAACCAGGCCTTAAAAAGAAGATAAAGAAATCCCTCCTTTCCCATAAACTGATGGAGGCATCTCTCCCAGAGGGTCCGTGTGCTTAAGGATTCATCAATGACAAATCGATTCATATGGGGGGAATCGACGACCATCGAATGGAAGTCGATGAGGGCTGGGTCGAGTTCCCTCGCCTTCTGAAAGGTTCGATCGATCTTTCCTGAAAGGAAGGTTTCCTGGGAATAGGCACGGGAAAGGTTATAATAATACGCTCCTTTATGGGGATCGATTTGAATGGCCTGTTGATAGGCTGAAATGGCTGAGGGAATCTGTTTCTGGGCTAAATAGACGTTGCCTAAGTTGGAGAAGGCCTGACTGAATCGGGGCTGATATTCAATGGCCTTACGATAATATTCTTCTGCCTGAGCATACTGGCCCTGCTTCTTTGCAATCAATCCGAGGGTAAAAAGCACCTCCGAGTCATTCGGTTGGGTTCGAATCCATGCTCTTAATTTCTCTTCGGTGGCCCTGGTCCAGTTGCCGTGGTTGGCTTCGTTCATCTCTAAGAGGATCTCTGAGTTTGGAGTGTTTAAAAAGGAGGAAGAGGATTTAAGAAAAAAAGGGAAATAGGTGGTGACGATTAAAAAGAAGATGATCAACTTTTTTTCTCGATGAGGGACATATCCCCAAAGGAGGGTGGCCCAAAAAAAGAGAGACCAGAGAAGGTCAAACCGAAGAAATATCGGAAGGAATAGGACGAACACCTTAAGACCATTGAGGAGAAGACTCCGGAGCTCTTGAGTCAAATTTTTTCGAAGATCATAAAAATAGAGAGGAAGATACTTGATGAGAATCATGATTCCGAAGAGGATAAAACTCATCAAAATGGCATTGGAAAGAAGATAGAGGCCATGGTAAGTCAGGCGGAGAAGACTTGGATAATCATGAAACTTCTTGAGCTGGGCTTTGAGGATCTCAGAGAAAACTTGATGGAGATGGAAAGGGTTCTTTTTCCAGTAAATCTTAGCCATCTCCACATGAGGTTGGGAGAGGGCGGGAGAGATCTTCATCGCGTAGGTGGTCCATTCTTGGGCCTTTTCGATCTCCCCCCTCTCTCTTGCTTCCTTAGCCTTCCGTAACAGGGCAAGAGAGACTGTAGGGAGATTCTTCACCCCCCTGTCCAGTTGGGTTTGATAGAGGGCTTCCAGCTCTTTCCGGGTTAGAGGGAGAGGCTCGGAGGCTCTCTTTTTTATGAACCCTATCTCCTTCAGATCGAGAGTGGATTCTCTTTCTGTATAGGTCCTTGCGGAAAAGAAATCCGAAGAGAGAGGAAGGGTATCCTGTTTGGAGAAGAGCCCCAAATAGTAAAGGAGAACCAAGAGGATGATCCCCAAGATAAGAATGGCCTTTTTCAACTCACTACCCGTCCTCTCGTTTAACCTTTTTTTATTATTCTAATCGGTAATTGGGAGCCTCTTTAGTGATGATCACATCATGGACATGACTTTCTTTGAGTCCTGAGGAGGTGATCCGGATGAATCGTGCCTTCTCCTGCAGTTCCGAAATATTTCTGGCTCCCACATAACCCATACCTGCCTTTAATCCACCGACCAGTTGCTGGACACAAAAAGATAAAGCCCCCCGATAAGGAACCCTTCCTTCTATTCCCTCGGGAACGAGTTTTGATTCGCTCTCTACTCCCTCCTGAAAATAGCGGTCTTTACTGCCTTCCTTCATGGCCTCAATAGAACCCATCCCTCGATAAACCTTATAGCTCCTCCCCTGGTAAAGAACGATCTCCCCAGGGGTCTCATCAGTTCCTGCAAAAAGATTGCCAATCATTACGGAGCTTGCCCCTGCAGCAATGGCCTTAGTAATATCCCCTGAGAACTTTATTCCTCCATCGGCAATGATTGGAACCCCATACTTCTTTGACGCCTCCGCCGCCTCCATGATCGCTGAAAGCTGGGGGACGCCTACCCCAGCAATGATCCGGGTAGTACAGATTGATCCAGGCCCTACCCCCACTTTCACTCCATCTGCACCTGCCTTAATAAGAGCCAGCACCCCTTCTCGAGTGGCTACATTTCCTGCAATGATTTGAATGTCCGGATAATTCTCCTTTATATCCAAGACTGTTTCAATGACATCTTTTGAATGACCATGGGCCGTATCGACGACCAATACATCTACTCCTGCTTTGATCAGGGCCTCTACCCTTGCTTCCCTATCCTTCCCAGGCCCAATGGCTGCCCCCACCCGAAGACGTCCCAACGGATCTTTACAGGAGTTGGGATATTTTCTCATCTTTTCGATATCCTTTATCGTGATCAGCCCTTTAAGATTATTGTGCTCATCAACGACCAATAATTTTTCTATTCGATTCTTATGAAGGATCTCCTTAGACTCCTCCAAGGTAATCCCCACAGGGGCGGTGATTAAATTGTCCTTGGTCATCACCGTAGAGATCTTCTCGTCCAGTCTCTTTTCGAACCTTAAATCGCGGTTGGTCAAGATCCCTACCAGCTTTCCATCTTTTGTCACAGGAACGCCCGAGATCCGATACCGTTTCATCAACTCTAAGGCTTCATAAATCTTTTGATCAGGATGAACCGTAATGGGATTGAGAATCATTCCGCTCTCGGATTTCTTCACCTTATCCACTTCAAGGGCTTGATCAGCGATAGAGAGGTTTCGGTGAATGATTCCAATCCCTCCTTCTTGGGCCAGGGCGATAGCCGTTCTCGCCTCCGTCACCGTATCCATAGCCGCGCTTACCAGAGGGATATTCAGTCGAATTCCCCGGGTCAATTGAGTGCTTATATCTACATCTTTAGGCAAGACCTCCGAATAGCCTGGGACAAGCAATACATCATCAAATGTGAGGTATTCTGGAATGGAATGACGATACTCTTCCATAGTCTTCTCTCTTTTAAATTTAAATTTCAACCTGTATATCAAACGAATCTTTGTTTGTCAATTCTTCGGAATCCTCTCTCCACTGTTCATTTGAACCTCTCTTCCATGAGGCAATCTCTTCTAATTTTTTTTCCAGGGCCAAAAAGAAGTTTCCGAGGCTTTCGGGCCGAAGTGCCGAGATCGATACCCCTCCATATCTCTGGCAGATCTCCCTCACCTCCTCAGGATTTAAAAGATCCTCTTTATTGAATACCAATAGCCTGGGAATCCTGTCCAATTCTAATTCAACCAGAATTCTTTCGATCGTCTCGATATGATTCGGAAAACGTGGATGACTGATATCCACCAGATGAATCAAAAGATCGGACTCTTTCAATTCGTCAAAGGTAGGTCGGAAAGCTCCCATCAAGTCTTTTGGAAGATCTTTGATAAACCCCACCGTATCGGTCAGGATAAGGGAATGTCCCTCTCGGAGAGAGAAGCCTGCCCACTTCAGCCTCCTGGCGGCGGGGTCCAACGTGGCGAAGAGTTTGTCCTCTACCTGAAAATGACTATAAGTAAGGAGGTTAAAAAGGGTGGATTTCCCTGCATTGGTATAACCAATGAGAGAAAGGATGGGAATTCCTGCCTTTTTCCGACGGGCCCTCCGCTGCTGTCTCCTTAAACTTAACTGTTCTAACTGCTTCTCAAGAAGATGGATTCGATCCCTGACCCTTCGGCGATCGATCTCTAATTTCGTTTCTCCAGGGCCTCTCCCTCCGATTCCCCCTGTCAACCTCGAGAGGGCAAGAGTCTTTTTGGCTAATCTTGGGAGAAGATATCTTAACTGGGCCAACTCGACCTGAAGCTTCCCCTCCTGGGTGTGGGCCCGTTGTGCAAAGATATCGAGAATGAGTTGGGTTCGGTCAATCACCCTTAGATCGGTTCGGTCCGAAATGGTCGCAATCTGTCCGGGGGTCAGGTTTTGATCGAAGATCAGAAGATTGGCACCCAGTTGCATACATCGGATGAGGACTTCTTTAAGCTTTCCTTCACCGATCAGGGTCGTATGAGAAAGGGTCTGGGGACGCTGAATCAGAGCATCGAGGACATGGACGCCAGAAGACTCTGCCAATTCCTTAAGTTCTTCGAGAGAGGCCTCAACATGATCCCTGCTCTCCTTACTCACAGAGATAAGAATCGCTCTATCTTTTGAACCTAATGGAGAGATGGCTTTCTGAGTCTTTTGAAATTCATCTTCTAAAGATTCGATAAATTTTAAGAAATCATTTTCTAACCTTCGAAAAGAAGGGAAGGTCTCGATCTTTAAGACCTGTCTTTCCGGATTTTCAGGAAGGAGGTGGGCCGAATAGAATCTTTCTGAATTTCCATCCTTGGAGACCGAAAGGGCGACCATCATATCGAGTCTGAGGAGGGTAAGATCGGTTAAGTCCTCTTCGGTAAGAGGTTCTCCTTGAAGGTGGGTATGAACAAGCCTCAGGCCCCGAAGTCTTGGAACACCGGTTCGATACCTCTGAAGATCAGGAATTGTAATCCCTTTTTGATCCCCCACAATGACCATTTCGATGGTTCCTCTTCGACCGATAAGAATCCCGACCTGTCTTCGAATCTCAGAGCTGATCTCAATAAGAAATCGGGCGACCTCAGAGGTAACAATCCATTGAGGAGGGATCTTTTTTCGATAGAGCCGCTCAATCCTTCTAAGCTGGCTCGTTTTTAATCCTATCGTATTTCCAAATACTCGATTAATTGAGTCCTCCTTTTTGGGAAAATTTTAATATTCTCTCAAAAGGAAGTCAACTCTTCTGATCCATTGAGAATTTCGATTTCCCCTCTCTTCTCATCTCTTAAAATTTTGATCTCTAAAAAGTGTTCGATAACCCATAGGTTGGTAAGGAGATGCTCTGTCATTTGGGTCGTAGTCAATGAAGATCTTCCCTTGGTAAGGGCCATCCAGAGGACCAATTGATCCGCGAGATGGGGGTCGAGGCAACCCTCACGCCCCATATACTCGATCAATTGATCCACCGCTTCCTCTGCCACCTTCTCGGCCGGTTTTCCTCTCTCTCCCAGGGAGGAGAATCCGGCTACGATCTCTTCGAACTCTACTAATAAGAAAAAAAAAGACCCGGGTCCATTGGATGGGACATCCCAAAGAAGCTGAATCTCGGCTTCTATGGTCAATTCTCTACGAATCCTTTTGAGTCCTTCCTCCCTCTGACGCTCTGCGACATGTCTGGGGAGGTGAGCGACTGCTGAGAGTCCTCGAATCGTTTTAAGAGCCCCCCGTTTTTTCAGGGAGATGGGCATGAGGGAGCCTGTCTGAGAGATATCGACCTTCACCATTCCTCCCCCTTTCGGATAAAACCCCCATTTCTCGAGACTCGCCTCGGCATCCACTCCCATCTTTTTTAAGGTGGGGAGCAATACTTCTGAAATATAATGGAAAGGAGGACTCCAGGGAACATGAGTCCCACCCACCAAAGTGATTTTTGAAGGGGCAGATGCTAAACAGAGGGGTGGAAGAACGGCCTGAAGGAGGAGGGTTAAGGACCCTGCCGTTGGGATTTCAAATCGGTACTCTTTAGGAATAATCTTTTTAGGATAGAAGGCCACCTCTTGAGACCCTAACCGCACCCCTTCGGTATGGGCCTCGGTGATCTGGGCCACGGCTTCAATGGCTTTCAAGTGTTGAGCCTGAAGGCCCGGGTTTTTTCTCTTTGATCGAATGTGATGAATGAAAAAAGGTCTTCTTAAAATGGCAGAAAGGGTAAGAGAGGTTCTTAAAATCTGTCCGCCTCCTTCTCTATAAGATCCATCGATTTCGATCAAGGATTCCTCTTTCATCTCCCAATATCATTTAGTAGTCAAAAGAGGAAGGGTTGTCAATAACATAATCTTCTTTTTTGTAATCTCTCACTCAGTTGGGGAATAAGCCCGAGAGGGGTATTGGAAAAACCCATGGTGCAGCTACCTTAAATGGTCCATAGAAATTGATCCGCATTCTATGGATTTCGGAAATACTCCTGTCGGGCTTAAAATTATTTCCACCCTTCAGAGAGGGGATACTTCTTGTTAAACTTTTTTCTATGAAAATTTCATTACTTTGTGTTATGTTGAAAATTAACCATGATCACTCTCATTCTTTTAGGTTCGGGAACAGGAGTCCCTTCTTTAAGAAGGGCATCACCAGGAGTGGCGATCCTATCGAAAGGTCTCCACATCTTAATTGATAGTGGCCCAGGCCTGTTAAGGAAGATGTTAGAGGTTGGCCTCACCTATCGTGATCCGGATCTGATTCTCTATACCCATCTCCATCCCGATCACACAGCCGACCTTATCCCCATTCTTTTTGCATGCAAATACGGAGACCTCCCAAGAGAGAAGAGCCTTTTCTGTATGGGAGGACCGGGGTTTAAGGAATTTTTTAAAGGCTTAGAGAAGCTCTATGAACCGTGGATTAAACCTCAGAGTTATAAACTTTCCATCGAGGAGTTGCCTCAAGAGGCAATCACCTTTCGAGATGTTAAAATCATCTCCAAATCCATGGCCCACCTTCCAGGGAGTTTAGGATATCGAATCGAGTTTGGGAAGGGCAAATCAGTGGTCATCTCAGGAGACACCGATTATTGCGACAATATTGTAAAATTAGCCATGGATACGGACCTTCTCATCCTTGAATGTTCCTTCCCAGATGGAAAGAAGGTAGAGGGACATCTAACCCCTTACTGGGCAGGAAGGATCGCCAAGGAGTCGAATTGTAAGAAACTCTTGCTGACCCACTTCTATCCTCCCTGTGACGAAGTAGATATACTCTCTCAATGCAGGGAAACTTACAAAGGCCCTCTCCTCATCGGGGAAGATTTGATGAGGATCGAATTGTGAGACATCCGATTTGACAATCCCTCGTTTTTAAGATATTTTGATTAAAAAGACTGAACTTCCCATGAAACGAATTATCCTTTTAGTTATTCTATTCTTTGTGTCCTCCCCGATGGGTTTGAGCTCTTCCCAGGAGAAGCCCCCGATCTACCTTATCGAGATAGATGGAATCATCAATCCTGCCACTGCAAAATTTATCATTGAGTCCATTGATCAGGCTCAGGAGAAAGGAGCCCAGGGAATCATTATCCAACTGGATACGCCTGGGGGATTGATGGACTCGATGAGGCTCATTGTCAAGAGGATTCTTACAGCCAATATCCCTGTCATCGTCTACGTGGGTCCTCGAGGGGCGAGGGCTGCCTCTGCAGGAGTCTTTATCACTCTCTCCGCTCACATTGCGGTCATGGCTCCGAGTACCCACATCGGAGCTGCCCACCCTGTGACCTTAGGGGAAGGAAAAGAGAGTAAGACCATATCCGAAAAGATTGTCAATGATACGGTTTCCTATATCAAGACGATTGCGAAGACAAGAGGGAGAAATGTGGATTGGGCCGAAAAGGCGGTGAGAAAGAGCGTTTCCATTACGGAGGAAGAAGCGGTTAAGTTGAATGTGGTGGACTTCGTGAGCCCCGATGTCTACGATCTTCTCGATCGAATTGATGGAAGGGTCATCAAATTTGATGGACTCAGCCGCACCCTAACAACAAAAGGATTAAAACCACGATCCATCCAGATGAGCTGGCGATATAAGTTCTTAGATATCATCTCCAACCCGACCATTGCTTATATTCTCCTCATGTTAGGAATCTACGGAATCTTCTTCGAACTCTCCAATCCCGGCTCTATCCTGCCTGGTGTCGTCGGAGGGATCTTTCTTATCCTTGCCTTCTATTCACTACAGATGCTTCCCATCAATTTTGCAGGCCTAGCTCTTATCCTTTTTGCCATCATTCTCTTTATTGCCGAGATTAAGGTGGTCAGCCATGGACTGCTTTCCGTCGGGGGGGTCATCTCGCTTTTCTTGGGTTCCTTGATGTTGATTGAGAGTCCCGCAGAATATATGAAAATCTCTTTAAGTGTCATTATCCCCGCGGTCCTGGTGAGTGCCGCTTTCTTCATCTTTGCAGTCACCATGGCTATCAAGGCCCGACTGAAGAAACCCACGACAGGGACAGAGGGACTGGTTGATGAAATTGGAGTGGCCGTCACCGATATCGACCCTGAGGGAAAGGTTCTGGTCCATGGGGAATACTGGAATGCCATGAGTGATGAAAAGATTGAAAAAGACCAAAAAATCCAAGTGGTTAGTGTAAAAAACTTAAAGCTTCATGTGAAAAAAGTCTGACAAGGAGGGAAGACTATGGGTCTCACAGGATTACCATCAGGTTTGTTCTTTTTAATCATTTTTTTAATCATTCTTGCAGCCTCGGCAATTAAGGTCCTGAGGGAATATGAACGAGGCGTGATTTTCCGTTTGGGAAGGCTAATTGGAGCTAAAGGACCTGGAATCTTCTTCATCATCCCGGGGGTGGATAAGATGATCCGGGTGAGTCTGAGGTTGGTGACGATGGATATTCCTCCTCAGGATGTGATCACAAGGGATAATGTCTCCATTAAAGTGAACGCGGTGGTTTATTTTCGGGTCGTCGACCCCAATAAGGCCGTCGTTGAAGTTGAAAATTATCTTTATGCGACCTCTCAGCTCGCTCAGACCACTCTTCGAAGTGTAGTGGGTCAGATGGAACTTGACGAACTCCTGGCTCATCGGGAAAAGCTCAACATGCGACTTCAAGAGATTTTGGATAAACACACTGACCCATGGGGGATTAAAGTCACTTTGGTCGAGACCAAGGCCGTTGATCTTCCCGATGAGATGAGAAGGGCGATTGCACGTCAGGCTGAGGCAGAGCGAGAAAAAAGGGCCAAAATCATTCATGCGGAAGGGGAGTTTCAAGCTGCAGAGAAGCTGGCTCAAGCAGCTCAGGTGATCGCTACGACCCCTGTGGCCCTCCAATTAAGATTTCTCCAGACCTTGACAGAGGTAGCCACAGAAAAGAATTCCACCACCATCTTTCCTGTGCCTATCGATCTCCTTAAGCCCTTTCTTGAAAAGAAGTAGAACCTTCAGGGGCGATCATGGATCGCCCCTCACCTGTTTTCGAATCCAATCCACTTTGCTCCAGATCCCTTGAAGAATTCGAACGTCTCGCTCCTCCAACTGAGTCCTTCCAAAGAGGCGTCGAAGGGTCCGCATGATTCTCTTTGGATTCTTTGCCTCCAAGAACCCGATATCGATGAGGGTCTTTTCCATATGTTCGAACATCCTCTCGATCTCCATCGAAGAGGCAAGGCGAGGAGAGAAGGTTGAAACAGGAATCCGGGTCTGAAAGAGTTCATAGCAGAGAATCATCACGGCCTGCGCAAGGTTTAACGAAGGGAAAGAGTCCGAGGTGGGAATCTTGGTATAGAGGTGGCAAAGAGACAGCTCTTCATTGGTAAGGCCTTCCTTTTCAGAGCCAAAGACGATTCCGATTCGATTCCTTTTGGAAAGAGGAACCAACTTCTTTGCCAGTTCTCTCGGAGTCAGAAGAGGCCCTCTCTCCTTTCCCATTCGAGAAGTGGTCCCAACGACACACTCCAGTTCAGCGATCGCCTCTTTTAGAGTTGGAAATTCTTCAGCCCTCTCAAGAATCTCATAAGCTCCTGAAGCCAGTTTGTAGGCATTTCGATGGAAGGGGGAGACACCCCCCACAATGACCAATCGACTCAGCCCCATATTCTTCATGGCTCTTGCTACGGAGCCAATATTCTCTGGAAACCTCGGTCTCACGAGAAGGATAAAGATGGTATCGAGACGAATCCCTTCTTGCATCCTTTTTATTATATCGTTATTTTTTCAGCTTGACCATAATCCGTAATCAAATATTTGAACTCTGGGGATGAAGTTCATTTTAAAGATAATTAGGGGGGGTATTTCCGCCAGAGGCGCCTGCCTGCACAAGCAGGAATCTGACTTGGTCAGAAAAAAAATGGACGAGAAAGGATAAAAAGTTTGTAAAGGGTTTTTCTTTTGAAATTTTTAAGAA
>Ga0101945_1000725_pt1 | contig 46725 bp, 54 predicted proteins | sample DewCreD2012metaG_2_FD_75246 | JGI IMG/M metagenome (GOLD analysis project Ga0101945, IMG submission 75246) | Hot spring sediment bacterial and archeal communities from British Columbia, Canada, to study Microbial Dark Matter (Phase II) - Dewar... ... | reverse complement strand
AGGAGAAGGAAGATAGTTCGGAGAGACAATGGGAAGGTAGTGGAGTTTGAGGAGGTCAAATATGGCATGTTGATGATGGTGTTATGTGATAGGGAGGGGAGAGTTTATGATGTGTGGATAAGCTTTGGAAGTATGCATGAGGTTAGGGCATTCAGAGAAAGGAAGAAAAGGAGTGTATGGTTTAGGGAGCTTGTGGAGAATTGTGTGGTGTATGGTGATAGGGGTTATAGGGGCTGTGAAGGTGTTATTGTGTGTGATAGTAGGGAGATGAGGGCAAAAAGGCAGGTGGTGGAAGGTGTTATAAGTCAGATAAAGCTTTTCAATGCTGGTAGTGGGTGGAGGACTTTAACTTGTGTGCTTGTGTATGTATATGCTTATGCTATTGGATATAGTTATTACAGGAGGGGTGAACTTGAGGTCTAATTTCTCACCCAGCGTATTTTTTCCTATCCTCTTATATCTTTTATGTCTGTTCCTATATACGTATGTTCTGGGGAGGAGGTTCCAATTGCCAAAGCTCTTACAGAAGTAGGTTTTACATGGGGTAATGCGCTTACCTTTATGCTGGGTGGCACAGGCACATGCATGCCTACCATACTGGCAGTTATGAGGTTTCTTCCAAAAGCCTTGGTACTTGCCTATGTTATCTTCTGGATTCTTTTTTCTATGACAATGGGTTTTTTGTACGATATTATATTTTGGAGATTAAATTTTTAGTATAATTTATACAGAGGAGGGACAGATGGATAGATACACACAGGTTTTACAAGAGCTTATAAAAAACACAGGTCTTGAGGGTGCTTCTTTAGTATCTGCCGATGGCCTGCCCATAGCCTCAGTCCTAAAACCAGGTATGGAAGAAGACCGAATAGCTGCCATGAGTGCAGCCATACTTTCCTTAGGCGAGAGAGTTTCCGAAGAGCTGGCGAAGGGTCTTCTGGAACAGATCACCATAAAGGGACATGATGGTTATGTTATACTTACTGGAGTGGGGAAGGATGCGGTGATGGTAGTGCTCGCCGACAACAATGCAAAGCTTGGGCTTTTGCTTATGGAGATTAGAAAGGCCCAAGACAAACTTAAGGGGATGATATAAGGGTACATGGCTCTAACTGGCGACCTTAAGACCTTTAATTTTGTGGATATCCTACAGATAATAGCAAAGGATAGGAAAAGTGGTATTCTCTTGGTTGAGTGGGCAGATATAACTGTTGCATATTATGTAAAGGACGGTCAAATAATCTTTGCAAGACCTGTTGATAGAGTATTTAGAGTATATGCAGAGAGGGACTTTGACCTGCTTATAGAAAAGCTCCGCATCTCAAAAGACAATCTATCCAAAACTGTAGAGAGATTTCTGGTTGATAGGCTAAATCTTAAAGATGGAGTATTTTCTTTTACACCTGGCTTTGTTAAATACGCTTCCAACAATTACGGAATCGTTTTCCCAATAGAAAAGATAATTATGATGGCATCCCGTGGTTTGCTCCAGGAGGAGGTAGAAAGAAAAATATCCGATGAAATGCTAATCTTTGAACCAGCTGAAAATATTCAGGACATAATAAAAAGGGCAGAGCTTACTCCTGAAGAACAAAAGGTTCTCTCCTTAGTGAACGGTGAAAGGACCGTTTTTGATATCAGGAAAGATTCTGGACTTGACAATCTCACAGTAGATAGAGCTTTGTATGGCCTGCTTGCTCTTGGCGTAATAAAGAGGAAGAAGAAGGAGAAAAAGCAAAAGCCTTCTATAGCACTTGATCTTCTAATGAAAATAATAGAAAGGATAAAGGAGCTATGAGGACCATAAAGAAGATTAAGATAGTTATAGCTGGGCCTTTTGCTGCAGGAAAGACCCAGTTTATAAATACAGTAAGTGAGATAAAAACGGTAAAGACAGAAAGGAGAACCCAGGCAGCGGGGGAAAAGAATGTAAAAGACTATACCACCGTTGCTATGGATTTTGGAAAAATACGCATAGATGATGAACATGAGCTTTATCTTTTCGGAACTCCAGGGCAGTCCAGGTTTGATTTTATGTGGGAAATACTAGGAGAAGGCGCCCTTGGAATAATAATCCTTGTGGATAGTACAGATCCTTCCACTTTTCATGAGGCAAGGAAAATAATAAACTTCTTTAGTTCCCGCTTCCCTGTACCCATGGTAGTAGGCGCCAACAAGCAGGATCTTCCAAATGCTTGGTCGCCAGATGATGTGGCTACAGCTCTTGACATAAGCGAAGAAGAAGATATACCTGTGCTTCCAGTATCCGCCATTGATAAAGAAAGTGTAAAAAGGGTACTACTAACCCTTCTTGAAATAATAAAAACAGAGTTAACATCCTAAGGGTATATGGATGTATGCTTTAAACTGCATCTTTCTTCAACACCTATCACAAGATTAAAGTTCTGCACAGCCTGAGATGATGCACCCTTTCCAAGGTTATCTATAACACTTATTATCTCAAGTATGGAGCTTTTTTCATCATAATGGTGGTATATAAAACAGAAATTGGTTCCCAATGCATGCTTTATGTGCGGTGGTTCTTTAGATAACACTATAAAAGGCTCTTCTTTGTACGTTTCTCTGTAAAGTTCCTCATAGTTAATTTTTTCAGCTTTTATATAAACCTTTGCCATCATGCCTCTTACTATAGGCACCACTTGAGGAGTAAATCTTACCTTTATTTCCTTATTGGTTATCCTTTTTATTACATCTTCCATCTCTGGCGTGTGCCTATGTTTTTCTACAGAGTAGGCAAAGGCGTTGCCTTCCATTTCGGGGTAATGGAACTTTTGAGTGGTTTTTCTACCAGCTCCAGACACACCAGAAAGGGCATCCACTATAACCCATTCCATGTCTATACCTACTTTAAGTAGCGGGTATAGGGCAAGCAAGGTAGCCGTTGGATAACAGCCTGGGTTTGCCACAAGGTGGGACTTTTTTATATCTTCTCTAAAAACCTCTGGCAATCCATATACAGCACTGTGTAATACTTCTGGGTATGTATGTTCAAAGCCGTAATACTCTGGATAACTTTTAAGGTTCTTTATCCTGTAGGCACCAGAAAGGTCTATGACCTTTTTACCTTTTTTTAAAAGCTGTGGCACAAGCTCAAGGGATGCCTCATGAGGAAGGCACAAAAAGGCCACATCAAAATCCTCTTCTGGTTCTTGTGAAAGGTACATATGGCCTATAGGGCTTGCTTCAAAGTGGGGGAAAACATCAGAAAGCTTTTTACCAAAATAAGATTGAGATGTAAGAGAAGAAACCTTCACATGGGGATGGTTTAAAAGTAGCCTTAAAAGCTCAACACCGGTATAACCGGTGGCACCATACACACATACTTTTATCTCTTGCTCCATCTGTATGCTTTTCTTGCCTTCATGAGTCCATACTTCTTTCTTTCTTTTTCCCTTGCATCTCTCTTGAGTAGTCCAGCCTTTTTAAGAGTTGTCCTCAGGTCCGGGTTGTATTTAAGAATTGCTTTGGCAATACCATACATAATGGCTTCCGCCTGGCCGCTTATACCGCCACCGCTGACCGTTGCATATATCCCAAAACGCCCTTCAAGACCTGTTAGCCTTATGGGGTATAGAACTTTATTGTAGAGGGTTTCTCTTTGAAGGTAATGTTTTAGGTCATACTCTTTGCCACTTTCTTTTACCTTAACTATCTGCTTGTCTGTGCCTCTTATCAGCCATACCCTTGCCACACTTTCTTTCCTTCTGCCAGTGCCATAGTAGGAGTTATCAAAACCTATTTTGAAGTCCTTTAACCTTACCAAGGTCATGCTTCAACCTCCAAGTTTTTAGGTTGCTGTGCCATATGTGGATGATCTGAGCCACTGTATATTTTTAATCTCTTTAACATCCTATGGCCCAGTCTATTCTTCGGTAGCATTCTTTTGACTGCAAGCCTTATTACCTCTTCTGGCTTGTTTTGGAGCATCCAAGACAAGCTTCTTTCCTTTAATCCACCGGGATAGTTGGAGTGAAACTGGTATTTCTTCTGCTCCATCTTTTTGCCAGTGGCAACCACCTTATCTGCATTAAGTACTATGACAAAATCTCCACAATCTACATCTGGTTGGTAGTAGGGCTTATGTTTCCCCATAAGTACTTTTGCTATCTGAGAAGCAAGCCTTCCCAAAACCTTTCCTTCCGCATCTACTACCCACCATTCTCTTACAACATCCTCTTTCCTAACGTGGTAGGTCTTCATCCTTCTTCTCCTCACAAAACTTTATTCAGAAAAACTTATTATAACATATTTCATCTTTCTGCTTGCAACTTATAGCCACCCTCCATCCAACCCTCTGGATAATACCAATCTCTAAAGTATTTGTAGCCCAATGCTTTGAGCTTTGAACCCAGTCTTGTTTCTTCTGCTGGCTTACCTGATTTCAATTCCTCAAGGGTTTGCTTGTCTTCGTAGTATTCTACAAAGACCCTTCTAAAGTATTTTGATATGATCTGATAAAGCTTATCTTCAAAGTTGGACCCAAAGAAGCTTGGGTCTATATGAAATAGCTCTACCCATTCCTTCCAGTAGGGCTTCCTACCGTAAAAGGCTTTTATGTACATAAGTCTTTTCCCATCCTTTGCAAGGGTTATGTTTTCTTCCTCTACGAACCTACCAACTTCCACTTTATGTAGGTAAAAATACTGGCTTAACTCCTTCTTGAAGTCTTCCATGGCTTATAATTATAAGATTATGCACCATCTTTCCCTTGAACAGATAGGAGAACTAAAGGAGGACCTTATAAAGCTTAGAGAAAGGATAATAAAACATGCAGAAGAGCAGATAAAAGACCCATCCAATGTGGCTTTTGAGGGTGGGGATGAAATAGACAGAGCCAATATAGAAGCTGGTAGGTATCTTAACCTTCAAAGGATAAAGTCAAGGGAGCTAAAGCTTCTTAGAAAGATTGACTATGCCCTTATGAAGATAGAACAGGGTACTTATGGCATATGTGAAAACTGTGGAGCCACCATCCCCTTTGAAAGGCTAAAGGCAAGGCCTGTAACTACAATGTGTATAAACTGCAAAGAATTGGAAGAGGAAAAAGAAAATGAGTGAAAGTTGGATGTTTCCAAGAGTTAGTAGGTTGCCTAAGTATGTTTTTGCCATGGTAAATGAGCTCAAGTATAAGCTAAGAAGAGAGGGTGAAGATGTGGTGGATCTTGGCATGGGGAACCCAGACCTTCCACCGGCACCCCATATAGTAGAAAAGCTATGCGAAGTAGCAAAAAGAGACAATGTGCATGGATACTCTGCCTCAAAGGGTATACCCAGGCTAAGGAAAGCCATATGCGATTTTTATAAAAGGCGCTATGGTGTGGAGTTGGACCCAGAAAGGGAAGCCATACTCACCATAGGAGCAAAAGAAGGCTACTCCCATCTAATGCTTGCTCTTCTTGAACCAGGTGATACGGTGCTTGTTCCAAACCCCACCTACCCAATCCACTACTATGCACCCATTATAGCTGGTGGAGATGCCATATCCGTTCCCATAATGCCAGAGGAAGGAGAAGATTTTGAGGAGGGCTTTCTCAAAAAGATACATGATGTTCTAAGGGCTTCTTTTAGAAAGCCAAAGGCTATTGTGTTAAGCTTTCCTCACAATCCTACCACCCTTTGTGTAGGTCTTGACTTTTTCAAAGAGGTAATAAGCCTTGCAAAAAGAGAAGGGGTATGGATAATACACGACTTTGCCTATGCTGACCTGGGCTTTGATGGTCATGAACCACCAAGCATACTCCAAGTAGAAGGTGCGAAGGAAGTAGCCGTAGAAATCTATTCCATGTCCAAGGGCTTTTCTATGGCAGGCTGGAGAGTAGCCTTTATGGTAGGTAATGAGGTGCTTATAAAGAACTTGGCACATCTTAAAAGCTACTTGGATTATGGCGTGTTTACACCTATACAGGTAGCTTCCATAATAGCCCTTGATAGCCCCTATGAGATAGTGGAGAAAAGCAGGGAGGTGTATAGGAAAAGGAGGGATGTACTGGTAGAAGGCCTTAATCGTATAGGTTGGCAGGTGGAAAAACCCAAAGGAAGCATGTTTGTTTGGGCAAAGATCCCACGTGAGATAGGTATGAACTCCCTTGATTTTTCACTTTTCCTTCTGAGAGAGGCAAAGGTGGCAGTCTCTCCTGGCATAGGTTTTGGAGAGTATGGAGAAGGTTATGTAAGGTTTGCTCTTGTGGAAAACGAACACCGAATAAGGCAGGCCATAAGGGGCATAAAAAAGGCCTTTGAGAAATTTATGCAGAAGGTTTAGCCCTTGCCACAAAGTAGACATGCACTTCCTTGACTCCCACAGACATAAGAAGGTAAGCAAGCCTTTTTATGGTTGAACCGGTAGTAAGAAGGTCATCCACAATTAGAACTTTTTTGTCTTCAAAATGGTCAATAAGCTCTTCTCTTAGTCTGTGTCCCAAGACGGCCTTGCTTCTTTCCTCTTTATTCAAAAGGGCAAGGGGTGGGGCCATGTCAGTTCTTTTGAAGGCTTTAAAGTATGGCACCTCTGCACCCTTTAAGATGTATTCCATATGATTAAAGCCCCTGTTCCAAAACCTTCTTAAATTCAAGGGTGGAAAGGTTATAAGGTCTGGCTCCATTTCCCTTATGTATTCCCACAAGTGGTCTTTTATTATTTTTCCAAGCCTTAAGGCAAGGCTTTTTGAGTTATCAAACTTTATACAGTGTATCATTTCTTTGAGAGTGCCTTCATAAAGGCCAAAGACTCTATAGGAAAACACATAATCAAGCCTGTGGCTGTAATCCATAGGATGGTAAGGCTTTAGCTCACTTAGGCATTCTTCACATACAAAGCCTTGGTCCTTTCCTCTAAAGCTTGAGCCACAGACCTTGCAATCCTCTTGAGCAAGGCCAAAAACCTGTAAAATACTTATCAAAAGTATCCCTCCTTTTTCATAGAAAAGTAACCCTTGCTGTTTATTATTAGATGGTCAAGAAGCTCAAAGCCCATAAGCTCACAAGCCTTTTTAACCCTTTTGGTAAATTCTATGTCTTCCCTTGAAGGCTTTAGCTCACCCTTGGGGTGGTTATGGGCAAGTATTATGCCATAACAGGCTGTGTTTATAGCGTGGTAGAGTATCTCCTTTGGCTCTGCGTGCAAGGCGTTCATCCTTCCTATGGCTATTATCTCATAAGATATAAGTCTGTTGGTAGGGCTAAGGTAAAGACAGATTAAATGCTCTCTTCTTTCATCCACCTTACTTTTTAAAAAGCTGTAGGCATCCTCTGGGTTGTTTATAAAAACACCCTCATAGGGGTCGCTTATCCTTTTTGCCAGCTCCAATATGGCCTTTATTTGACAAGCCTTTGCCTCACCAATGCCCTTAAACCTCTTCATAAGCTCTTGTGGAGAAAGTTGAAAAAGCTCCTTCCAGCCCATCTTAACTATTTCCCTTGAGAGGGATAGCACATCCATATCCTTTGTGCCAGAACCCAACACTATGGCCAAAAGCTCCTCTTCCGATAGCTTTTCTGCACCAAGGCTAAGCATCTTTTCCCTTGGTTTGAGGTCCTCTGGCATATCCCGTAAGCTCTTAGTCCTGTGGTACATGGCTCTCCACCATTACCTTTATAACCCTTTTTTCATCCCTCTGAACTACTTTAAAGCGATAGCCTTCGTAGTCTATGGTATAACCCTTTTCTGGTATCCTGCCAAGGTAAAAGCACAAAAAGCCACCAAGAGTGTTGTAGGGCCCTTCTGGGAGCTTAAGGTTAAAAAACCTTTCAAACTTTTCCCTTTCCACACCACCATCCACTATCCATTTGCCCTTCTCTATTTCAACAAAGTCCTCTTCTTCCTCCTTTGTTCCTTCCGATAGACCACCAATAATGTACCCTTGTAAATCGTCCCATGTAATTATTCCCAAAAGATTGCCCCTTTCATCCACAACTACAGCCATCTGTTCCTTACTCTTCTTGAAAACTTCAAAGGCCTTCTCAATGGTGGTAAACTCGGAAAAGAAGTGTATTGGTCTTGTCAATTCTTTTATAGATCTTGCATGCTTACTTTGGATGAGGTCAAAAAGGTCCACATATCCCACAATGTGGTCCACCTTTCCGCTGTATACTGGCAATCTTCTGTATTTGTTTTCTCTCATAATTTCCATTACTCGCTCTATACTGGTATTCTCCTCCACCATAACCACCTCCTGTATAGGTTTTATCTCTTCTGTTATAAAAAGATCCTTTGAGGAAAGGATACGTGTGGCTATGCGAAGGCTTTCTTCTTTTGAAGAAACATCCTCCATAAGCTTAATTAAGTCTTCTTTCCTAAGTTTTTCTTTGTATTTATCCTTCAATGGGTCAGTTATAAACCTGCTTATGACCCTTGCAAAAACAAGTAAGGGTTTTGTAAAAATTCTTAGCTTGCTAAGTATCCAAAGGGACGGAAGGAAAAGCCTTTCTGCATGTTTTTGATATAAGCTTTTTGGTAATATTTCCCCAAGAAGTAAAGTAAAAATTACAAGAGTGGAAGAAAGTATTACTTCAAAGCCCTTAATAAGGGGAAGATACTCCGAAAGCTGTAGCACTGCCAGAGTATAAAAGGTAGAAGCAAAGACTATGCTTATGGTATAGCCAAGCGTATTTAGGGTTATGTACTCCTCTGGGTTATCATGAAAGTCTTTTAAAAACTCTTGCTTAGTTCTTCGGTATAGGTTCAAAACCCTTCCCCTATCTACGCTAACGAGAGCTATCTCTGAACCTGCAAAAAAGGCCTCAAGCAGTATGAAAAAGAGGGTTCCTAAGATAAAGCCTAAGATCTCCATCCCATTACTACCCTATCTTGGTTAGCATAATCCTTTAGTACAATGGCCTTATAACCCTTGCTTTCAAAAAGTTCTTTTAATACTCCACCTTGATCATGGCCTATTTCAAAGGCAAAAAAGCCTTCCTTTGTAAGATAAATGTCTAAGCTTTCTGCCATCTTCTCATAAATCTCCCATCCTTTCGATCCACCAATAAGAGAATTATAACCCTCCCTTTTTACGCCTTCTGGTAAACTTTCCCACCTTTCTTTGGGTATATAGGGTGGGTTTGAGACTATAAAGTCAAAGGTGGTAGGCTTTAAAGCTTCAAAAAGGTTTCCACCAAAAAGCAGTAGCCTGTGAGAAACTCCATGCCTTTGGGCATTCCTTTTGGCAAGCCTTAGGGCCTTTGTATTTACGTCGTTGGCCATCATGGTAAGGTTTTCACAATGAAGCAAAAGGCTTATGCTTATGCACCCAGTTCCCACACCTATTTCAAAACCCCTAAGCCTTTTGTCCTTTGGAAACCTCTTCAATACCTCTTCCACAAGCACTTCCGTCTCTGGCCTTGGTATTAAAACACCTTCCTCCACATAAAAGCTTTTCCCATAAAACTCCCACTCTCCGAGAAGATACTGGAGGGGATAGCCCCTTTCTAAGGCCTCCAAACCTTCAAAAAAGGCCCTTTCTACTTCTATTGGCACCTCAAGGCTTTCCATAAGGTAAAGGTCTTTGTGGTCCTTATTTAGCAGGTGTGCTAGGAGTAGGGCTTTGTCCCTGAGGGTTGTTTTGCTGGGTTTGGATAGGAGTTCTTTGACCTTCATCCTTTATAAGGGATCCCTTTTTGGACGGATGGGTGAGGGCAAGTATAATGGCCAAAGCCATGAGAGTAAAACCAAGCCAATAGGTTATCTTTGTAAGTATGGTATCCACACCGCCAGGACCAAAAACACCTTGCCCCATACCGCCAAAGGCGCTGCCCACATCTCCCCTGCTCCTTTGCATAAGCACCACCGCTATAAGCAAGAGGGCAACTATAATAAAAAGCACAAGAAAAAGGTAATACATGTCTATAATTATAACTCCAACCTTCCATCCCTTAGCCTATATATACGGTCAAAGTAAGTTTTTAGCTCCTCGTTGTGTGTGGCTACCAAAAGGGTAAGGCCTTTCTCTTCCCTTAGCCTTAAAAAAAGCTCAAAGATCTTCTTAGCTTCCGCAAGGTCCAGATTGCCCGTTGGCTCATCTGCCAAAAGAAGTTTTGGGTTAAGCATCAAGGCCCTTCCTATGGCTACTCTTTGCTGTTCTCCACCAGAAAGCTGGCTTGGTCTATGTTTTAACCTATGGGTAAGCCTCAAATACTCCAAAATCTCCATGGCCCTTTCCTTTGGCCTTTCCACGCCAGCAAGCTCACCTACAAGGGTTAGATTTTCTAAAACATCAAAGTCTTCCAGCAGATAATAAAACTGGAATATAAAGCCTATATGCCTCTGCCTTAACTCCGCCAACCCATCCTCGTCCATATGTGTAATGTTTTTACCAAAAAGGTATATCTCACCCTTTGTGGGCTTTTCAAGGCCAGCTATAAGGTGTAGCAGGGTGCTTTTACCGGAACCAGAAGGCCCCATAAGGCCTATAACTTCTCCCTCAAACACCTCCACGCCAACACCCTTTAGCGCTTCCACCCCTCCAGGATAAACCTTCCAAAGGTTATTAGTATAAAGAACCTTATTCATTCCTCAAAACCCTAACTATGCCTTCTTTACTTGCCCTATAGGCAGGCAATAAGCTGGATAGCAAGGAAAGAAGCAGGGCACCCAACAAGGTGGATATAACATCCCTCGTCTCAAAATAAACAGGCACGTGGTCCATAAGATAAACATCCGCAGGCACTCTTATTAGCTTGTACTCGTTTATAAAGTAAGCTCCCACAAGGGAAAGTATAAGACCTATAAGAGTTCCAAGAAAACCCAGCATAAGGCCCTGTAATAGAAAGATGAAAATAACCTGCCTACTTTTTAACCCAAAGGTCCTTAACACGGCAATATCTTTAATCTTGTCCCTTGCCTTCATAAAAAGCAGGCTTGTAATGTTAAAAGAAGCTATCACTATCATAAGCATTAGGACAAAAAAGATACCCACCTTTTCCACCTGAAGGGCGTTAAAAAGGGGCTTGTTAAGGTCTATCCAAGAACGCACTATGGCACCTGGACCCAAAAGCCTTTCTATTTTGTTTCTTATCTCCTGCGCCTTGTAGGGGTCCCTTAGGTATATCTCATAGCCAGAAAGCTGGTATGCATCACCAAAAAAATCCCTTGCCCCTTTTATATCCATTACAACCGTCGCATAATCTTGGTCAAAAACACCCTTTTGAAATATGCCTTCCACTACATAGCTCCTTGCCCTTGGCAAAAAGCCAAAGGGTGTTCTCTGGCCTATGGGAGAAAGAAGTAGAAATTCCTCACCCTTTTTAAGCCCTAAAATATCTGCCAGCCCTGCGCCTACAGCCACACCTTCCTTTAGCTTTACACCGTACACTCTATGGGCATCCTCTGGAGTTAAAGCTTTTACACTTACGCTGGAAATCCTGCCTTCCCTTGATACAAGGCCTTGGTATAAGGCTACAGAGTAAACATTTTTTATACCTTCAATATTCTCTATCTTATCTTTGTAATCCTTATTGGTATCAAGAAGGCTAACAATTATATGGGGTGATGCGGATAGTATTTTTTCTTTTAGCTCGTGCTGGAAGCCAGCAAACACTCCCATGGTAAGAAGTAAAGCAGACACTCCAAGGGATACACCCAATAGGGCTATAAAGGATACAAGCTGCGTGGAACCCTTGCCAGATAACAAGAATCTAAAAGAAACACTAAAAATGGGCTTCATAAGGATTTCAATTGATCCAATATCTCTCTTTGCCTTCTCATAATATACTGCCTTATTTTCTTCCTTTGATTTTCTTCAAGGTTTATCTTAAGACCAAGTCTAACATAAACATTTCCCTGCCCACCTATTATGTTTTTCAACTCTCCTTTAGCCCTGACTGTACCGTCCCTTGGAAGCTCTATTTCTACATCTAAAGGCGTATGGATCCTTTGAATATCTGCAGCTATCTGCGAAAGAACATCCATAATCCTACTTGCATCCTCTCCCTGAACTACTACACCAACTCCAGATTCACTCATATCCACAGCTTGTAGCCTCATTACGCAATCATCATTCAAGCAGAAAGATACATAAACAGGCTCCCTTTCTGTAGGTTGTACTCTTATAAATTCTCTTAGAACTATGGGCGGTGCAGGCACTGGCGAATCAACTTCTAGAACCAATTCATCTCTTATATTGCTAAAAACTTTACACAAAAGAAATAACTCACCTATTTTTATGTAAACTGGGGTTTGATCAGAAAACACGTGTTTAAACTTACATCCTGTAAAGTCAAAGCTAACAAACCTTTCCTGTGGAGATACCCACCTTACTCCCAGTTTTAATCTTATTGGTATTTCCTTCCAAGAAGTTATTACCTCGTACTCCCTTCCACTTTTTATATCGGACAGGATATCCACAAGACTCATAGTTTTATTATACCCTCCTCTGTTATTATGGCTGTTATATTCTCTGGCGGTGTTATATCAAAGGCAAGATGAAGGGCTGGGGAATTCTCTGGTGCCATAGGAATACCCTTTATAAACTTTATTTCTTCTTCACTCCTTTCTTCTATCTTTATGCTTTCTTCTCCAAGAAGGCTCATATCAAAGGTAGACCTTGGTGCAACCACATAAAAGGGTATACCATGGGCTTTCGCCAACACAGAAAGAGCATAAGTGCCTATCTTGTTAGCCACATAGTAATCTTTTGTTATTCTATCTGCACCTACAATAACATAATCCACAAGCCCTTTTTTCATAAGAAAGCCCGCAGTAGAATCGGTTATTATCTTATGTGGTATGCCCTCCCTTGAAAGCTCCCAAGCTGTAAGCCTTGAGCCTTGAAGATAGGGCCTCGTTTCATCCACCCAAACAAAAATATCCTTGTTGGCATAGTGGGCAGATCTTATAACTCCCAAGGCTGTACCCCATCCTGCTGTAGCCAGCGCCCCAGTATTACAATGGGTAAGTATTTTTGCCCCTTTAGGTATTAACTGCTGGCCTATCTCACCCACCCTCTTGTTTGCTTTGTAATCTTCCTCCTCTATTGCCCTAGCTTCCGCCTCCAAGTCTTTGCCTTCTTCTAAAGCCCTTTTCATTCTATCTAAGGCCCAAAAGAGATTATAGGCCGTGGGCCTTGTATTTTTAAGTGTCTCATATACCACATAAGGATCCTCACCAGTTTTGACACCCAAAAGAAAACCATAGGCGGCCACACAACCTATGGCTGGGGCACCTCTTACTGCCATTTCTTTAATAGCCTTTGCCACATCCTTATAATTATCAAGCCTAAGCCACACCTCCCTTTCTGGCAGTTTTCTTTGATCAAGTAGTAAAATAGTATCACCTTCCCATTGAAAAGCTTTTACTTCCATTGTTAAATATTTTAAACCTTTTACATATTAGTCTGCTGCAAAAGCGCTGTAGTAAAAAAATAGTTTATAGCATACTGCTTGAACGTTAATATGTGAAACCTTGCCTCTATTGTTTAAAGTAATGGATTCACACTTATAGCCTTTTGTATTATGTCCATTGGTTAATCCATTTAATAGTTATCAACCCTGTAGATTAGCTTTTTTACACCTATTTTCAAGAGAAAGGTCTTGTATAACAAAATCAAATAGGTGGCAGGGAGTTTAATCCTTTAATCTAACACCCAGCGTATAACATATACGGTATTTCAACAACAATCAGCCACACAACAATAAGCTACACCTCAGCCCCACCCAATGTAAACCCGTGCCCTTTTATACATACACCATAGGAACCCTATTACAGTTCACCCTTGCCTATTCCATGGCTGGTGCTAAATTACTTATCTAATATGGTATAAGCTTGGTGTTTATGTTTGCAGTATATTTTGTTATTTTAACGCATGTCTGTGTCAATTGGATTTTTCAAGGAACTTCTATAACATATTGACAAATCATTTAATAGTTATAACTTATAAACACTCAATTACCTTTTCAGGAGGCATGGCATGTACTATGTGGCGGAGGTCATAAACGAGGAATGCACCAAGTATAATTGTAAGCAGTGTACCCTTTTCTGCCCAGAGCCCAACACCCTCATGTACACAGATGAGGAACATCATGCATACGTTGTCCAAGATAGGTGTAAGGGCTGTGCCTTGTGTGTTTATGTATGCGTGAACCTCTTAAAAAGAAACGCCATACACATGGTAATGCCCGAAGTACATGCAGAAAGATAAAATTTAAGGAGGTAAGGCATGGCAACCTTAGGACCAAGCGGTTTTTCACCTTATCCTGTGGCAGTTTACGAAGGTGTTTTGAACCCGCCACCAGGAAAGGCACTTCTTTTCAATGAAGTGGTTGATGAAGAAATAGCTATGAGAGAGGCCGCAAAGGCTATGCTAATAAGAGAAAACCCCACTATATTCCCAGGACCTCAGGTGCTTTATGCATGGAACGAGGAGGCAAAAGAAAAAGCAAGACTAGTTAAAAAGATGGCAGAAGTTCTTGATGCAAAGATTATTCCCATGTATGACTACAGGCCCAAGTATCCAAAGATAAACCCAGCTGTTGAAATAAACCCTAACCATCCAAACCTAACCATTTGGCATAACAACATAAAAGCCTGTATATTCATAGGAGTTCATTGCCACTATGCCAATGTAGCCCTCAAGATAATAAGGGCAGAAACGGATTGCTTTACCATAGCTATGTGTGGTATGGACGGGCATGAAGATGCCATGATAACCTTGAGAGACCAGCATTTAGAAGAGCTTGAAAGGTTTATAAAAATAGCCCAAGAGGTAAAGAAAGAGCTGGGGAAATGAAGGCTACACTCTTTACTTACCAAGACTACCTGAACCTTGAAGAAGACAAAAGGTATGAGGTTTTGGAAGGGGAGCTTATAGAAATGCCAGCACCCAGCACTATACATCAGAGAATAGTAGGCAACCTTTATCATTCCTTTAGGTCCTATCAAAAGGAAAAAGGCCCTGGAGATTTTTATCTTTCTCCTGTGGATGTTATTCTTGCTGAGGATGTGGTAGTCCAGCCGGATATAGTCTTTGTGTTCAAGGATAGGCTTGATATAGTCAAAGACAAGGGCATCTTTGGAGCTCCAGACCTTGTGGTGGAAGTGGTATCTCCAAGCACCTTTAAAAAGGATACAGAAGACAAAAGAAGGATATACGCTCAGTTTGGTATTAAAGAGTTTTGGCTTGTCTTTCCAGAGGAGAAGGGTATAGAGGTTTTGGAGTTAAAGGGCGGTGTTTATGAAGTCGTCTCCTATGCCTTCGAAAAGGGTAAGGTTTGTTCAAAGGTGCTTGAGGGCCTTTGCATAGAGCTTGAGGAGGTTTTCCTATGACCTTTCTCAGCTTGTTTTTTATGGTACTTTTCACATCTTATTTAAAAATCCTGCAAGGAGGTAGCTATGCAAACAGTTAAGGAACAAGGCATAATATACAATAGGGCAGGACAAAGAGTAGTTTCGCCAGACTATCTGCTTTTTGAAGCACCAAGAACAAAACACTTTATGACAGGTTCGGAAGCGGTTAAAGAGGCGGTAAAAAGGGCTTCTGTGGATGCATCCGTTTCATACCCGATTACTCCACAATCAGAAGCTGCACACCTTATAGGTGAGTTGTGGGTTGAAGGTTATGTGGGCGTGTACTTTAGGGGTGAGTCAGAGTTTGGTGTTATGTCCGAAGTGGCTGGTTGTGCTTTGGCTGGCGCAAGGACTATAACCACCACCTCTGGACCTGGTACTCTAAGAGCTTTTGAAAACTTCCCCATGTGGGCTGGTACAAGGATACCAGTTCAGCTGGTCCTTATGGCAAGAGGTGTAAATGCACCCCTTTCTATACAGCCAGATAACCTTGAGGTAGGCTTTCTTCTTGATACGGGTTGTATGATATGGTATGCGGAAAACGCTCAAGACCTTTTTGACATGATACTGGCAGGCTTTGTGGTAGCAGAGCAGCCTTCCGTGCACGTGCCAATTATAACAGCCATTGACGGCTTCTTTGTATCTCATACAAGAGAAGCCATAATGCTCCCTCCAGAGGATATAGCTCTTCCACCGTACAATCCATACAGGGCGCCCATGCCTGTTATAGATGCGGAAGTGCCACCTGGAAGATTTCTAAGAGATCCCTTTGTAATGAAATCCAATTACATATCCTATGCTACCCACGCCAGCTGGCAGTGGGAAGTGAGGTCTGCCATTGAAAGGTCAAGGCCCTTTGCCAAACACTACTTGAGAGGCCTCACAGAGGAATTTGGAGATCCAGATGCAGATATTGTCTTTGTAGCATGCGGTACAGCAGCCGCACAGTCAAAGGAGGCAGTAAGACTTCTTGAAGATGAAGGAGTAAAGGCAAGGGTGGTTAAATTAAAGACCATAAGACCCTTCCCAATAGAAGAGTTAAGGCAGGCTGTAAAGGGCGCCAAGTACATATTCGTTCCAGAGTTTAACGTGGTAGGTTGGCTTGAAAGGGAAGTTAGAAGATATCTCTATGGACATTCTGATGCAGAAATAATAGGTTCTCCAAGGGTTGCAGGCGGCATGACCATGCCAGCAGAAGTTATAGCAAAAGAAGTTCTCAAGCTTACTGGAAAGGAGGTAAAACATGTCATATAAGATTTACGAAATAAACGAAGACCTTTTGGATGTTATGCCTCAAGAGATTAGAGACTTGCAATTTAAAGCCACATGGGGCAATCCCAAAAGGGGAGTTATGGACCTCCCATACTCCAAGGAGCTTATAGAAGAACACTCCCTTTGCGCTGGATGTCCAGAATCTATGGCTTTGAGGTACATTCTAGCCTCATTGCCAAACCCAGAGGACACCATAATAGTAAACTCTACAGGATGTACCTCCTTGGTCTTTCCCCACATAGCCCTTCACACGGTTCACTCACTCTTCGGAAACCAAAATGCGGTAGCCTCTGGTATAAAAAGGGTCCTTGAGTGGAGATTCCCAGACAAGGTAAAAGATGTGGTGGTACTTGCAGGAGACGGTGCCACAGTTGATATAGGCTTGGATTGTACCCTTCAATCCTTCTTTAGACAGGAAAAAATAACAACAATATGCTTTGACAACGAAGTTTATGCCAACACTGGCGGACAAGAGAGCGGTCTAACTGTTAAGGGCCACGTTTTTAAGATGGCTCCAAAGGGCAAGCAGTGGGACAAGGTTCCCATGTGGCAGATTGCCATAGACTCTGGATGCCACTATGTGGCAAGGCTAACCGTGTCTTCTCCCAAAAGGGTAGAAACGGTAATAAAGAAAGCCATATATGTGGCAAGAGAGGTAGGACCAACATATGTCCACCTTTATACCCCTTGCATACTTGAAATAGGCCTTAACTCCGATGATGGTCTTGATGAGATGAGGCAGAGGGATAAGGAAAGGTTTGCCTTCTTTGAGTATATGACGGATGCAGCAAAGGAAGTCATTGAGCGCAAAAAAGAGGAGGGCCTAATATGATAAGGAAAAGGGTCAATATACGTATGCCAGCCCTTGGTGGGCAGGGTGCGGTCACTGCAGCCCACATAATAGCTACCGCTGCAGACTACGAAGGCTATTACGCCGTTTCTAACCCCTTCTTTGGAGCAGAAAAGAGGATGGCACCAGCGGAAAGCTACGCCCGCATAGGTGTGGAGCCCATATACGACAGAGGTGAAGTGGTCTATCCAGATGTGATAATGGTCTTCCATCCACAGGTTATCACCATGGGCAAGTCCTACACCATGCCCTTCTACTCTGGCATAAAGAGAAAGGGCCTTATAATAATAAACACGGAAGAGGACCTTCTTACAGAAGAAGATAGAGAAAGGCTTGAAGAGCTTGAGGTTAAGGTATTTAACTTCCCAGCCACTAAGTTCGCCATAGACATAGCAGGCACAGAGCTTTCTACCAACATGGCAATGATAGGAGCCCTCTTTGGTAGCATAGGTGCAGTAGGAATAGAAGCCATAGAAGAGGGTATAAAGTCAAGGTTCTTAAAGAAGTTTGTGGCCTCCGGTGGAACGGCCTCTCTGGACTCCGCCTTGGAAAGAAAGTTTAAGAAAAAGCTTGAGCTTATAGAAAAGAACCTTAACACGGCAAAGGCTGCCTATGAGCTTGCCCAAAAATGGGCCCAAGAGCAAGGCTTAGAGCCCTTCTTACCACCACCTCCTAAAAAGGTGGCAGTTTAATCGGGGCTTCTGCCCCTTTTAATTTTTTCAAATTTTAAGCTTTTTTAGCAGCGTAGTAAGTATATCCAAGGAAATGTGGAAAATTTCTGATATAAGCACACCAAGGGCAAAATAAAAGGTTTCTTCTCTTTTAGCAAAGTAAGATAAAAGGTTAAAAGGATCGAAGGCCAAAAGCAGGTCTTTTATGTGAGGAATATACTTGGATGATAGGCCTAAAAGCACAAAGTATAAGAATATAAAAACCATCACTAGGTAGCCAAACCTAAGCAATGTACCCAAAACTGGAATATGAGAAGAACCTCTGTGTTTTGAAAAGGATTGATATGGCTTCCATATAAGCCTTAGTTTTCTCCATCTTTTTGAGGGTTTGGATTGTGGGAGGTCTAAATCTGGCGATAAAAAGAAGGTACCAAAGATATAACCAAGGGTGAAGGGAATATAAAACTCCTTTGGTGTATAGTATAGGCACAGGGGTAAAGCCAAAAGGTTAACATAATCGTGGCTTTTCCCAAGAGCCATCACTCCTCCACATCTACCAATAGGAGTGTATTTGGCCTTCTTTTGTCCAACTGATAAACAACCCTTCTAGGTTTATTCTCTACGGTCAAAAGCTTGTTATTAAGTGCAGTATCCCAAGAAAGAAAATAGAACTCTCTCGCCTTCAAACGCATCCTATCCCTACCGCCCAGTATGTTTAAATTTAATGGTTCAGACAAAAAGGATGGTTCGGGGAAACCTTCACCAAAAGGTTCAAGCTCTGCCAAACTTCTGTATATTTCCTGTCCAACCTTCTCTAAAGGCAACTCCATATCCACATAAAGTTTTCCTTCACTTATAGGTACTTCTACAAAAACTGCTTTTGCCTCCTTTTCAAAGTCTTGAATTTGGTCTGTCCTTATTGTAAAGCCTGCTGCGCTGGAATGACCTCCCCATTTTATAAAGAAATGGGATAACTTCTTCAAAGGAGTATATATATCCATGCCCTCTACACCCCTAACTGAAGCAGTTGAATATTCTTTTCCAACAGACAGCACTATAACAGGCTTGGAAAAGAAATTAGCAAGCCTACCAGCCACTATACCAGCCACACCACCAGCCCTTTCTTCTAGTTTTACAATGATAAGGCTATGTTCTTCTTGATGTATTGCTTGTTCTAAAGAGACTTCAAAGGCTGCTTGACTTAGATGTTTTCTTTCTTGGTTAAACCTTTCTATCTTATCTGCTAAATATCTAGCCTTATCTTCCCTTTTTTCAATAAGAACCCTTAAAGAAGGATAGGGAGAGGAAAGCCTTCCAGGAGCGTTTAATCTAGGCGCTAAGGAAAAGGCTATATCCCTTGAGCTTACCTTATCTTTAATGCCTGATCTTTCCATGAGAAACCTTAAACCAGGTACAGGAAAACCGCCTTTAAGTATATGGTTGAGAAGCCTTATTCCATTAGACACTATTATTCTATTTATAAAGTTCATCGGCATCACATCTGCCACAGTTCCAAGACAGGCAAGATGTAAATATTCCCGCACATCCACCTCAAGCTCCAATTCCTTCCTCAAAAGAGCAGCCACATAAAAAGCCAAGCCAGAAGAAGATATCTCTTTTAATTCACTTACCTTTGGTGAGCTTAGCTTGGGGTTTACTATTAGTGCTGGTGGCAATCTGTCACCTGGGTTGTGATGATCAAGTACTATGGTGGGCATTTTTGCAAGGCTCAATTCTTCTACGGCCGTAGTGCCGTTGTCTATGGTTATAAGGAGGTCTGCATAACCCTTTAATTTGTAAATAAGGTCTGGCGTTAGCCCATATCCCCTCCTTCTAGTAGGAAGTACTGGCAGAACCTTGGCTCCAGCCTTCTTTAAAAGGTCGTAGAGTATGGCAGTGCCTGTTATTCCATCCACGTCGTAGTCCCCAAAAAGGGCGATGCTTTTACCTTGCAGGACAAAGGTCTTTATTATTTCTACAGCCTCCTGTATATTTGGTATATCAAAGGGTGGCGCCAGGTTCTTTAGCTTACTATCCAAGCTTTGAACTACCGCATTTCTGTTCGCAAGTATTTGAGCTTTTAAAGGGCCAAAGGCCCTTACAAGGTCCTCATTGGGCTTTACAACTTCACTCAATAAGACCCATTCCTTACCAGAAAGTCCTCTCATACTCTTTTCAAAGCTAAAAACTCTTCACACCACTTGGAAATGCTCCCTGCACCCATAAATAGGACCACCTTATCTTCAGAAGCCCTTTCTTCTATTGCTTCAAATAGTTCTTCCTTTGTAGGTAAAAAGACACAGCCCGCTTTTTGAGCAAGGTCGCCAGCCCTCACACCATAGATATTTTCTTCGCCTGCTGGGTATATATCAGTAAGAAGGCATTGGTCCGCTTCCCTTAAGACGCCCACAAAGTCCTCAAAAAGATAATATGTCCTAGAATACCTATGTGGTTGGAATACTAGAAGTATTTTCTTATCTGGATACATTTCTTTAATGGCCTTCAACACAGCCCTTATCTCTGTTGGATGGTGTCCATAATCATCGTAAACGGGAATACTCTTAAAGTAGCCTTTCAGTTCAAGCCTCCTTTCTGCATTCTTAAAGCTTTCAAGGGCCTCCTTTATACTTTTAAAATCTATATTTGCTTCAAGGCAAACACCAATGCAAGCAAGAGCGTTGTATACATTGTGCCTTCCCGGCACGCCAAGATGCACTTCTCCTAAAGCCTTTCCCTCATGCCAAACTTCAAAGATATACCTTCCCTCCAGAAGCCTAAGGTTCTTTGCAACTACATTTGTTCCCCTTTCTATACCATAACCTATAACCCTTCTGTGGGTCCTTTGGGCAATCTCTCTACAGCTTGAGTCATCCATGTTTAGGACCACAAAGCCATAAAAGGGGACTGCGTTGGCAAACTTCAAAAAGGCTTCCTTTATGTCCTCAAGGTCCCTATAAAAGCCTATGTGTTCTTTATCTATGTTGGTTATGACGGCCACCGTGGGCAAAAGCTTTAGAAAGCTGCCATCGCTCTCATCTGCCTCAGAGATAATTAGCTTATCTTTGCCCAGCTTGGCGTTGGAGCCAAGACTTTGAAGCACACCACCTATAAGAACGGTAGGGTCATAACCAGCCCAATGGAAGGTATGGGCTATCATAGAAGTGGTGGTTGTCTTCCCATGGGACCCGCATACGGCTATGCCCTCACCAAGCCTAAAAAGTTCTGCAAGCATCTCCCCCCTCGGTATTACAGGTATGCCAAGCTCCTTTGCCTTTCTTACCTCTGGATTGTCCTCTGAGACGGCGGAAGAATAGACCAAAACCTGCGCACACATTACGTTTTCTTCTTTATGCCCTATAAAGACCTTTGCTCCCTTTTTTCTGAGAAGCTCAATGTTTTTGTTCTCTTTTATGTCCGAACCGGAGACCTCATAGCCCATATCAAGGAGTATTTGGGCTATACCGCTCATGCCTATACCGCCTATACCTACAAAGTGGAAGCTTCTGACCCTTTCTCTGAACATTGGGTATATTATATAACTCTGGTAGTGTCCGTAGCTCAGCTGGACAGAGCGTGGGTCTCCGGAACCCAAGGTCGGGGGTTCAAGTCCCCCCGGACACGTTTATACCCACACGCCGGGCAACCTATAGCCGCAGTGGGGACAGGAGCCTTCTTTAAGATGGTTCTTTGTCCTGTAGCCTACTCTCTCTAGCACCTTTTCTCCACAATTCGGACAGTATGTGGATTCAAGGTCCTCTTGCCAGTAGTTGCCCACATAGACAAAGTTTAGACCCTCCTCCCTTCCTATCTCATAGGCCCTTTTGAGCTTTTCTATGGGTGTAGGCATAAGGTGTGCCATCTTATAGGCGGGGAAAAAACGGGATATGTGCCACGGTATATCTCTTGATAGGCTTGCTATAAATCGGGCTATCTCCCTTATTTCTTCCTCAGAGTCGTTATAGCCCGGTATGAGGAGGGTGGTTATCTCTATCCATATGCCTTTTTTGAGGGCATACTCAATAGTTTTTAAAACAGGCCTCAGCCTTGCTCCGCACACCTTTCTGTAAAACTCATCGGAAAAGGACTTTAGGTCTATGTTCATAGCGTCAAGGTATGGAAGGGCTATGTCTATGGCCTCTTCTGTCTCATAACCGCTGGTTACAAAAACATTTCTTATACCCTTCTCCTTTGCAAGCTTCATCACATCAAAGGCAAACTCAAAGAATATGATGGGTTCGTTGTAGGTATAAGAGATGGAAGCAGTTTTGTAAAGCTGGGCCAATCTCACAAGTTCTTGAGGGCTTACAGGCTCTCCAAAGACCTGGTAATTATTATTTTGAGGATATTGGGAGATCTCCCAGTTTTGACAAAATTGGCAGGAGAAGTTGCAACCTACCGTGCCAATAGAGAGGCTATAAGTGCCAGGAAGGAAGTGATAGAGAGGCTTTTTCTCTATTGGGTCTATGTTTATGGCGGAGGTAAGGCCATAGACGGTAAGGTAAAGCTTTCCTCCCCTGTTTACTCTCACACCACACTTTCCATACTCACCCTCACCCAAAACACACCTCTGACTGCATGCCTTACAAAGAACTTTTTCTTCCTTTTCTTCGCTTAGCCAAGCCAAGGCTTCCATAGGGTTAAATTTATAGCTATGAGGGTAAGGAAGCCAGCGGTGGCAGGCTACTTTTATCCTTCCGATAAAAAAAGGCTTGAGGAGTATGTGGACAGGCTGATGGGGGAAAAGGTAGAGGTAGAGGGAAACCTTAGGGGCCTCATTGTGCCCCATGCGGGCTATGAGTGTTCTGGAATTGTGGCGGGCAAGGTCTATGCCCTTTTGAAAAACAGAAGCTATAAAAGGGTAGTCCTTGTGGGGCCTTCTCACTTTGTGGATTTTAACGGCTACTCCTTTGGAAGCTTTCATGCCTTTGAAACTCCCCTTGGAAGGGTAGAAGTGGACCATCTTGTTTTAAAGGGCTTTCCAGAGGAGGCCTTTTGGGACATGCCACACCTGTATGAACACTCCCTTGAGGTCCAGCTTCCCTTCCTTCAGAGGTCGCTAAGGGACTTTTTGCTTGTGCCTGTGGTCTACGGCAGGGTTGAAGCAAAAAAGTTAAAGGAACTTTTGGACACCCTCTGTGATGAGAACACCCTCTTTGTCATAAGCTCAGACCTTAGCCACTACTACGCCGATGAGACTGCAAGAAGGATAGATGCCTATTGCCACAGGTGGATCCTTGAAGGAAAGGAGGAGCTTAAAAAAGAATGTGAAGCCTGTGGAAAGATAGGGATTGAAGGTGCCTTACTTTATGCTAAGGAAAAGGGCCTAAAGGCCAAACTTGTAGACTATAAGACCTCTGCGGAAACATGCGGGGATGATAGAAGGGTAGTAGGTTATGGTGGCTATGTTTTTACTTCATAATGTAATAAAGCATAAGAGGATAGTCCAATCCAAAGCCCTGAAGGTCTTCCTCCATAAGCCTTCTTAAGAGGCCTCTTCTTTCCTCCATGTAAAAGACCCTTGCCTTTGGCACGCCCGCCAGCTGTTTTGCCCTGTTTATAGCATCCTGAAGATTTCCAAGCTCATCCACAAGGCCAAGGTCTTTTGCCACCCTTCCCGTAAAGACCCTTCCATCCGCTATCTCTCTTAACTTTTCATCCGATATCTTTTTAGACCTGTACTTTAATATAGCTTGAAGGAACTGGTTGTAGGCATCTTCAATGGTCTTTTGAAGATAGACCTTCTCCTCTTCAGATAGTTCTCTAAAGGGTGATAGGGTATCTTTGAACTTACCCGTTTTTATGGCCGTGGTTCTTATGCCTAGCCTTTCAAGGAGTGCCTTTAGCTCTGTGTGCTGGACTATGACGCCTATGCTTCCCGTAATGGTGCCAGGGTTGGCAAAGATAACATCCGCTGGTGCCGATATGTAATAACCCCCAGAGGCGCACACATTACCCATGGAAACCACAAGGGGCTTTCCGGAAGTTTTAAAGTCTTCAAGGGCCCTGTATATCTCCTGAGAGGCACCCACCGAGCCACCGGGACTGTCTATCCTAAGCACCAAGGCTTTAACGCTTTTGTCTTCTTTGGCCCTTTGTATCCTTTCCACAATCTTGTCTGGTTCTATAATGGCACCCTTTACCTTTATGACGGCCACACGCTCACCAACAGGAAGCCTAGCCAAGATTGAACTTAAAAACCCAAGCACCATTAATATTATTACAAAGATAAAAAGCCTTTTAAGCCACTTTTTCATGCTTTTTACCTTTAAAGAGCCACAGCGCAAGAACTACAGAGAAGATTATCATACCAAGGGCCACCAACTGGTTCCATGTTAGGCCTATGCCGGGAATGGGAGGTGTGACGCCCCTGAAGAACTCAAGGGAAAACCTAAGAGAACCATACAAAAGGGTATAAAAAGCGAATACAAAACCATCAAAGGGCTTTTTCTTGTAGGCCAATATCAGAAGCATAAAGATCAAAAGCAAACCTATAAACTCCATAAGTTGGGTGGGATATAGGGGCATGTAGGGCGGTGCCACCGCACCGGGTGGAAAGACCACGTAGAAGAAGGGGAATTTGTCTGTAAAGTGAATACCAGGCAGTGTAGAACCATCTACCGGAAAGGGTTTTCCATAACAACAGCCAGCAGAGGTACAACCAAGCCTTCCCATAGCATGGGCCATACTAAGAGCAACAACAGCCATGTCCGCCGTTTTCCAGAAGGGTAGCTTATACATAAGAATACCTATAAGAGCGCCTATTACGCCACCTAAAAGGCCACCAAAGAAATCCATACCACCATTCCATATACTAAGTACGTCCACAAAACCAGTTATCTGCTCTGGGTGTTCTATTACGTAAGATAGTCTTCCACCTATTATGCCAAGCAATAGAGCAAAAAGGAGCGTGTTTTCCACATGGCTGGGATTTAAGCCTTCCCTTCTGGCAAACCTAAGAAGTAGCCAGTAGGCTGTTAGCACCCCGAGGGCAACAAGCACGCCGTAGGTGTATATCTTTATGCCAAATAACTCAATAAGTATGGGATACATGGCTAAAATTTTAAACTATCTACCGTAAGCAGAAAGCTAAAACTCTCTCCCTCTATCCTTATGACTTTCACATAGCCTTCCTTTGACCAATCAAGATAGTTTAGCCTTAAGGTTTTATTTTTCTTCGTATCATAGAATTCCACAAGGCTTAGCTTTCCATCTTTGAATATATACTTTGTTCTATACATGCCCTCATCCCTTTCAAAAGAAACACTGTTAAACCCACAGCTAAGCTTCTCATCACCCCTTATCACCTTGCCAAAGATAAGGCCGTCTGGGTTTATTGGAAGCTCAAAACACATACCACCCAAACACATATTGTTTAAACTAAGGTCCAAAACCTTACCTTCACCGCTTATGGTAAACTTACCTTCTGTCTTTTGAACCTGTAGTGGTATACGCAAAAAGCCTTGCCTTAGGGAAAGGTTCACCTGGTAAGAATATGGAGCAGACTGTTCTGAATAGTTCTTCTTTATCTTATCTCCCTCAGGACATATAGTAGGAGCACAGGCAGACAAAAAGAAAATAGCCAATAGTGCAAACAAACCACCAAAAGCTATCTTTCTAACCATGCCTAAATTATAAACTACTGAAGCATATAGTCAAAGTTTACTTTCCAAGTTCTACCTTTCTCATCCTTTATGTAAAGGTTGATGGAGTATAAGCCAGTTTCACCCATCTGGAACCAGCCTCCAAAGTTGTCACCATATTGATGAGGATACTTATGTAGCTCTCTTCTTTGAGCTCTCAATATGGGAGATCTTACCTCTGCCTCCACCTTATAGTTTGATAAATAAACTATCTTATCTCCCTCCTTCTTCCATATGGCCACAGCCAGATGGTGAGTATCATACTTCTGAGGAACGCCGTTGTGTTGCTCCAAAAGAGCATAGGCCCTTGCAAATGTCTTTTTTAACTCTTCAATACTAACAATTCCAATGCTCACATTGAAGTCTTTCAGCTTTTTGGTAAGTGGTGTTTTGATAAGCACGTTATTCTCTTGGGCAAGAGAAAGACTGACAAGGGCAAAAAGATAAACAAGAAATCTAACCATTTCCCACCTCCTTAGAGTAAATCTTAAATTGGTTTATTAAAAGAAGCAATTAGACTTAATTTGGGAGTAAATAAGTGTATCTTATATTCCTATGCGTATAAACGTCCTACCTGAGGAGATAAAAAATCAAATCATCTCAGGAGAGATCATAGAAGGCCCTGCGGAATGTGTAAAAGAATTGATGGAGAATTCCCTTGATGCAAAAGCTACCAAGGTGGATGTGGAGATAGTAAAAGGAGGAAAGAGGTTTATAGGTGTAAGGGACAACGGTATTGGGATTCCTTCAGAGGACATTAAGAAAGCCATATTGAGCGGTGCTACAAGTAAGATTAGATCTTTAGAAGACCTACAAAGTATAAACACCTATGGATATAGGGGTGAAGCCCTTCATGCCATTTCTTTGGTGAGTAGGTTTACATTAAGATCTCGTTTTTATCAAGAAGGAGTGGGGAGAGAGATAAGGGTGGAGGGTGGTAAGGTAGTGGCAGAAAGAGAAGTAGGTATGCCTGTGGGAACGCATGCTGAGGTTTACGATATCTTTTATAATCTACCACTAAGAAGGGTCTTTTTGAAAAAGGAAGATGTGGAGAGAAAAAGAATCTATAGCATTTTTAAGGCCCTTGCCTTGGCCAACCCCTCTGTAGCCTTTAGACTTGAAGCAGAAGGCAAAGAAGTATTTAACTTTAAAGCTGTGGATCATATAAAGGATAGGGTGGAGGATATTTTTGAAGAAAGGTTTGAACACCTAATGGGAGAAGAGGGCCCCTTTAAAGTTGACCTGTTTTTGTCAGATAGAGCAAGGGGTCTTTTCCTCTTCATAAACAATAGGCCAGTCAATAACAAGAGCCTTATGGAATACATTAAGCGGTCCACTGGAAGGTGGAGAGCCTGTGTATGTTATATTCAAACCCCTCCTTACCTTCTTGATGTTAATATTCACCCGAAAAAGACGGAAGTAAAAATACTACGGGAAGGTAGATTAAAGGAACTTATAGGAAGAACACTTCCTAATAAAAATTGGACTGGCATAAGCCTTAAACAAAGCACCAAGGGCTATGCTTTGGAACCAGAGTTTATTGGTATAATAGATAACACGCTGATTGTGGTAAAGTACGGTGATTACATTTACTTTTTTGACCAACACCTTCTGGCAGAAAGATACAATTATGAGGTTAGAGGCCTAACTGCCCAAGAAGCCTGCAAAGCATCCATAAGAGCAGGGGACAAAATTGATGAAAAAACAGCCAAGTATTTGATTGAAAACTGGCTTAAATTTGAAAACAAGGAAGTATGCCCCCATGGAAGACCCCTGTACCATAGAATATATATTGGCGACCTTTACAAAAAGCTTGGAAGGGAATACTAATGCTTGCAAAGAGGATAATACCTTGCCTTGACGTGGATAGAGGAAGGGTTGTAAAGGGTGTAAGGTTTTTAAACTTGGTGGATGCAGGAGACCCTGTAGAGGTGGCAAAGGTTTACGAAGAACAAGGAGCAGACGAACTTGTCTTTCTTGACATTACGGCCTCTGCCGAGGGAAGGAAGATCACCCTTGAGGTGGTAAGACGTGTAGCGGAAGAGGTCTTTATGCCTTTTACCGTAGGCGGGGGAATATCAAGCCTTGAGGATATGAGAAAGCTACTTGAGGCTGGTGCGGATAAGATATCTATAAACACCTCCGCCGTTAAGAACCCAGAGCTTATATATGAAGGTGCCAAAAGGTTTGGTTCTCAATGCATAGTTGTGGCCATAGATGCAAAAAGAAAAGGAAATTCATGGGAGCTATACATTCATGGTGGAAGGACTCCCACTGGCCTTGACGCCATAGAATGGGCAAAAAAAGCAGAGAGTCTTGGAGCTGGTGAAATACTTCTTACCTCTATGGATAAGGACGGGACAAAATCTGGTTATGATTTAGAGCTAACAAGAGCTATAGCAGAAGCTGTTAGAATTCCCGTTATAGCCTCTGGGGGAGCTGGGAACATGGAACACTTTTATGAAGCCTTTACCTTTGGAAAGGCTGACGCTTGTCTTGCCGCATCACTCTTTCATTTTAGGGAGATAGAAATACCAACTTTAAAAGCCTATCTGTCTTCAATGGGTATTACAGTAAGAGTGTGAATATGTGCTTGCAATTAATCATGAAGGAATGGAAGCCTATACAAACTAAAATCATTCAGCATATAGTGAATTGCTACAAGGCATATATACACACTACAAAATTGTCTACAATCTTCAGAGATATTTGAAGCAAACCAAAAGCATGTATACCTTTAACATAAATGTGTATCTTATAAAGCACTACTACAAAAAGGAATCTTTAACCTATCCTATGTTTAAAATATTAAGGCAATGAGACTGCTAATACTTGCCTCTGAGTCAAAAAGGAGGGTTCAAATACTTAGCATGCTTGGTTTCAAGTTCCTTGTAGTACCCTCTTATGTGGAAGAAAGGCATGAGGGGAATCCACTTTTAACAGCCAGAAGGCTTGCATTTAAAAAGGCCTTCACCGTTTGGAGGGATTATAAGTTTGCTACCGTGCTTGGTGCAGACACCATAGTGGTCCTTGGGAAAAGGATCCTCGGAAAGCCAAAAGACAAGGAGGAAGCTAAAGAAATGCTAAGGAGCCTTTCTGGAAGGTGGCACAAAGTCATAACTGGCGTATGCGTCATATCTCCCAAAGGTAAGATAAGCTTCCATGATACGGCTTGGGTAAAGTTCAGAAGAATGGATGAAAAGGAAATAGAAGAGTATGTTAACAGTGAAGAGCCTATGGATAAAGCAGGTGCCTATGCAGTACAAGGCGTAGGAGCAAGGTTCATAGAAAGGATAATAGGAGACTTTTACACTGTTATGGGCCTTCCAGCCTCAAAGACTTATAGGGTGTTAAAGGATGTTTTGGATTAGTTTGCTTTTGATCTTTATAAGCGGGTGTGCTTCTGTGGTAAGCCAAGAAGACAATAAAGTGGATGTGGGCGGTGGCCTGCAAATACAAATAAAACATAGAAGCTATTGAGCCATGGCTTGCGAAAGGCTAAAGGAGGTGGAAGAGAGGATAAGGCTTGCCTGTGAGCGTGCAGGAAGGAAAAGGGAAGAGGTTTTACTTTTGGGGGCATCAAAGGGCGTCCCTCCAGAAAGGCTAAGGGAATTTTTTAACTGTGGCCTTTCTACCTTTGGTGAAAACAGGGTTCAGGAGTTTTTGAAAAAGTGGGAAAGCCTAAGGGACCTGCCTATTAACTGGCACTTTATAGGAAGACTGCAAAGCAACAAGGTAAAGTACATAATAGACAAGGTGAACCTCATACACTCCTTGGACAGGGATAGCCTTTTGGAGGAGATAGAAAGGAGGGCAAAGGCCATAGGGAAGGTGCAAGGGGTGCTTATAGAGGTGAATGTGGGTGGCGAAGAGACAAAGGGGGGCGTGGAGCCAAAAGAGTTAAAGGCCTTTTTTGAAAGGTGCCTGAAGGCGGAAAATATAAAGGTGCTTGGCCTTATGTGCATACCACCCTACAGAGAAAACCCACAGGAGGTAAGGCCCTACTTTTCTCTTTTGAGAAGGCTAAAAGAAGAGCTTGAAGGAGAGTTTGGAGTGCCTTTGCCACACCTTTCCATGGGCATGTCCCATGACTTTGAGGTTGCCATAGAGGAGGGAGCCACCATAGTTAGGATAGGAACCTTACTCTTTGGAGAGAGGCCTTAAATATACCTCCCTTATGGGAAAGGGGATTTTTATGCCTTCTTCTTCATACCTTCTTTTCAATCTTTTTATAAACTCATGCCTAAGTATGTGCTGGCTTGGAACATCCTTTGCTCTTAGGATCACGTTAAAGTTTATGGAAAAGTCGCCGAAGGCCGTATACCTTATGAAGGGTTCAAAGTCCGGCACGGCTCCCTCCACCTCTCTTTGCACCTCCTTGGCCACCTCTATGGTTATCCTTTCTACCTTTTCAAGGTCGCTGTCGTAAGAGACGCCTACGGGGACGATCACTGCCAGTTCGCTGTCTGGCTTGTGAAAGTTTATAACTATAGAAGAGGAAAGCTTGGAGTTTGGCACAATTATAAGGTTGTTGGATGGCTGTCTTATGACCGTATTCCTCCATGTAATATCCTCAACAAAGCCTTCCTCACCGCCCTCCAGCCTTATGTAGTCTCCCACCTTTATATGTCCTGAGGCAAGCACATGAAAGCCTGCAAAGAGGTTTTCAAGTGTATCCCTGAGGGCCAAGGCCACAGCCAAGCCTCCCACACCAAGGGCCGTAAGTATGGGGGTTATGGCTATACCTATCTTGTCTAAGGCTATTATCACACCTACCAAAAGCACCAAAACCTTAGAAGCTTGCACCACAAGGGAAACGGCCGGCATCTCTTGACGGTAGCGGTTCATATACATTCTTAAAAGGAGGGCCACAAGCCTAGAAGTAAGAAGGGAAAGGGAAAGGATAAAAACAACCCAAAGGGCCTTATCTTTTATAAGCCTGAGGCTTGCAGGAAGCTTTACTTCTTCTGAAAGTATATATAGCACAAAAAGAAGGGACCACAGGGCGGGAATAAACTTGAAAATATCCCAGTAGAACTTTAGCCTTTTTAGGAAAAGCCTTTCTATAAAGAGGACGAACAAGGGGACAAAGAGGAGGCCTATCAGAGGAAGGTATTGCTTTATCATAAGAGGGAATTATAAGGCAAATGCGCTGGATGAGAAATTAATCAAGCAACGGTGATGCCATTATCCCTTTTTGTTAAAAATAAATGAGACAAGAAATGTAGTGGCGGGTCTTGGGCTCGCCAAATGTTTTATAATCTGGCAGGTTTAAAACCTGCCACTACAAAGGACGAATTTCTCGCTCCACGTAAATATTTTGAAAATAATTGAAACAAAAGATGAGGATGGAAGAAATTGGCTTGCCATCACTTGCACCTTTGAAAAAAATAAATTAGACAATTAAACACGTAGGATGAGAAATTAACAAAAGAATGGGCATGCTACTATCTTCTCTGCTAAAAATAAATGAAACAAAAAATGCAGGGATAGAACCAGCCAGCATGGTGTATAAAGAGGATTATAATATGGCGGGCCAAAGGCCCGCCAAAAGCCTTAAGTGTAATTCTTTATTATGATGATGAGGCCTGTGCCTACAAAGACTATGGCCCAAAGGACAACTATAAAGACGGACACATCTCCAAGGTGGTGTTCGGCCTCGCTTGCTTCATAGACCTGTCCCTTTGGCCTTCTTCCTGCTTGGTATGCCATCCACCAAGCGTAGGCATAGAGTATAAGGCCTGTGGCTGTAGTTCCAAAGAAGAGCAAGGGGCTAAGCCACTCAAGGTTCAGCTTGTAGTCGTATATGGAGTAGCCAAACCTGGCTGTGGAGGCCACGCGTAAGTACTCTCTAAACACGGCCAAAAGCAAAGTGGCAACAACGCCAGCCACAAGGGACGGTATGGCCATTTTTATGGGATTCTTTTGGGCTATAAAGACCATGCCCGCCACAAGCAAAAGGCCAAGCACAGAGAGCAATGTAAATATGCTACCCTTTGCGTTCCAATCGGAGGGCAAGGTGAGTATGTGAAGAATATGGAAGACTATCCAGCCCGCACCACCAAAGATGGCAAGCTTGGTACCAAGCCTTGCAACAAACTCCACATAGTCTTTCTCAAAGTCCTCCCTCTTTCCAAAGTACCAAGCGTACAACATCATAAAAACACCCGTTACGGCCACGGAAGGAAAGACAAGGAGGGAAAGATACCTAAGGGGGTTAAAGGCGTATATGTTCCATCCTGAATGGTTCATGGTGGTGCCACCGGAGGTGTACCACTCTACCCACTTCTCCGGGAATAGGGCTTGGTAATTGACCACATGGATTATAAACCCCACCAAAAGTAAGAATATAAGGCCACCTATGGAGAAAAGGGTGGACATTTGAGATTTTTGTCTGCTAAAGTAGGCAAACCATATGAGGTAATAGCCTATGAGAAGGAAGACTATAAACATGATATACCAGAAGGCGGATAGGTTGGCGGAGGCATACCAAAGGGGGTCGTAGATGACCTGATAGAAGAGCAAGGGAGCCACACCCAAGACTATGGCCAAGGAGACAGAAACCTTTGAAAGCTCAAGCATAGCCCTTGCAAGCCTTTGATGGTTTTCCTCTTTGCGTGTAAAGCCGTATATGGCGTAGATAAGGCCACCTACAGAGGTCCAAACGAAGAGCATATGAAGGGCCCATGTGAGAACTTGGAGTATTTGCATCACCACTGGGAAGAAGGGAGCGCCAGCGGGGTCTGCCATGGCTTTTAGCATGGCGCCCACTTGTTCTGGGGATTGGCCTGCAAAGGCAAGCTTGCCAGCCACCAGCATAAAGCTAAGCACACCCAAAAGGAACCACCTTATAAGGTTTTGGTACACTACCATGCTCATGTCAAACCTCCTTATCTTTGTGCAGATGCTTGCTTTGGTACCTCTATCTTGGCGGAAACACTACCACCCTTAGAGATCATGTCCGCAATGTAGGCAGAGAGGGCTCTAAGCTCCTCATCCTTTCCCACAAAGTAGGGCATGTATGGGGGATGGTTTTGAGGAGTGAGGTAGTTGGCAAGGAAGTTATAAACTGTATCCTCGGAGGTCATGCCTGCAAACTTTTGCCCAAAGGGCCTAAGGCCAGAGCTTCCCGTCACGTTGTGGCATCCAGAGCATTGGAGTATGGCTATAGCCTTTCCTGCCATTATCTTGTTCTCTGGTGTTATGGTCCTTAGACCCTCTGGCACAAAAGGATTGAGCTGTAGAAGGCCCTTTTCCTTTATGGTTTCCGTTTCTGCCTTTATGCCTTTGGCGGGCACATCCCTTGCGATAATCTGATTTACCCATACAAACTCACCGGCCACGTAGGGCTTGCGGATGGTTTCCCTTATCTTCTCTTCTGGATATACACCCAAGAAGAAGATGAGAAGGTATATGGGATAAGCCACATAGGGCTTTGCCACCGTGGGCCTTATGGCGGTTATTACAAAGTGTGCCAAAAGCACTACCAATATGGTAAAGATGAGGGCATAATACCACTTGGGAACTATGCCAGAGAGCATTACAAGGCTTCTTTCTGGAAGGGTGGAAACATACCAAGCAAAGAACATGCTACCAAAGATGAGGCCAGCTATGCCCCAATAGGACATGGTCTTGACTATGCTCTTATAAACATTTTCTGGAAGGTCCTTTTTCATCAAGCTTGCTATCACTATGCCTATGGTTCCAGCTATGGCAAACATAAAGGAGGACCTCATAAGAAGGTGTGGAAAGTAGTTTTTGTTATAAAAAGCATCAAGGATGTTGCCCGTGGCAAACCATTTTTCATGCCCCGGAGATAGCATAAAGGATAGGATGCCAACTATTATGTACATGGTTGCCCAAGAGCCTATGGCAAAGGTCCAAGCAAGCCTTAGCCAACTCCTTTGGTCTATCTTACCCAAGGTGTAAAAGAGGATATAGACAAGGGTGACCTCGGCTATAAACCATATCCATTCGGCAGCCCAAACCCAAACAAAGTTGTGAATAAGGGCCGATATACCCCTTGGGTTTGCCACCGTGGCGGAAAACCATATACCGGGACCTGTTATAGAACCAGAAACGTAGGAGAATACCAAAAGGCCAAGTAAATACTTTTTGATGTAGTCGTAAATTTGTGGAAGGTTCTCTTTATAGGCTTTTGTGGCCAAGTAGGCCAGAAGTATGGATGCTCCTACGGATGTGTGGGAGGCCATCACGTGAATGGTAGCTATGATGGCAATGCTAAACGCACTACCAAAGGTTGGCACATACCACATGGGATAAAAGCCCAGTATGTCCATCGTTGCACCTCCTTGAATTTAACTTTAACTTAAAGTTAATATAACATGATTTTTGTCAATGTCAAGAGGAGGCTGTTTCAAAAATCCACCTTACCTACGGTTATGTTAAAATAACAAGAGATGATAACCATAAGCGCTAAGCTTTTATTCTCAAGCTATCAAGACAAGGAAAAGGTCCTAAACCTCATGAGAATATGGTCCTCAGCTATGAGATATGCTTATAAAAGATTTTTGGAAGGTATGGAAATAAACACTCTAAGAAAGTTAATCCAAGATGTATTTGGACTAAACGCAAGATATTCACACTCAGCCATTGTTAAAGCACAAGCCTTGATGAAATTAAGAAAAGAAAAAGGACAAAGCTTAAAAAAGGTAATCTTTGGTGGAAGAGATAATTTTAGAAAATTGCAAAAAAGACATATAAACGGAAAAGACTATCAAGGATTAAAAATTCAATTCTAAGAGAGGAGAAAAGGCAATCTATACTCCATAGGACAAAAACACTCAAAAGGAAACCAAAACACAAGGATAGAAGTAAAAGAGGATAGGACCTATCTTAGAATAAACACAGGAGAAAGGCAATATGTTTATGCCTTGATAAGTGCGGGGGATAGGATAGAGAAGATTAAAGAGATAGCCTTTTCTGGAAGAGCATATACGGTAGAGCTAAAGCTAAGAGATGGCAATGTGTATGCTTACTTCACCATAGAGGAAGAATATCCACAGATAGAGATAACCAAAGCTTATGGAGTAATAGGCATAGACCTAAACGCCTATCCAAACCACATAGCTTGGACAGAAACGGATGAACGTGGCGGACTTATTTCTTATGGTGAAATACCTATGCCAGAATTGGGAAGTGGCAATAGCAATAAGAGAGACTACTACACATGGATATACGCTCATAAAGTTATAAGCTTAGCCAAAGAGAAAGGAAAGGCTATAGCGGTAGAGAAGTTAAAGATGAAGAAAAACAAAGGAGGGGACTACTCTGGGAGAAAGGTAAGGAGAATACAACACAGCTTTGCTTACAAAAAGCTCTTAGAAAGGATAAAACTACTTGCCAAAAGGAATGGCATAGAAGTGATAGAAGTAAATCCAGCTTACACATCTATCATAGGTATGTTAAAGTATGCACCACAATACATGGTAAGCAAGGATGTAGCTTCTGCCTATGTGATAGCAAGGAGAGGATTGGGACTAAAAGAAAAGGTGCCAAAGAATTATATGGAGCTTATAAAAAGGCTAAGCATAAAAGAGTTGAAAGAGTTAAAAGAGTATGTGAAAGAGAAGGTAAAGAATGCCTATTTGAAAGCTAAACACATAAAGGAGATAGAGAATTTAATAAAAAGCCTTGGGAGTGAGCCATGGAGGATATCTAAGCCACTGGAAGGAACAAGCTTAGATACCCGATTTAATCCATGGCGAGTTCTCAAGGTAGTGGTGCTAACGGCACTCTCTCCTGAGAGGGTCATAAGGGACCTCTCTGTCCTGAAAGATATTCTCTTTCGGGGCTTGTGGGGAGACCCGAAAAGGGCACGAGCTCCTACTGCAGGGGGCGGGGGCGGTGGTCTGTGTGAAAACACAGGCTATTTTTGAAACACCCTGAGAGCCTTAAAATAAAAAATCCAAAATGGAAAGAAAGGCCGGCATACTTCTTCATATAAGCTCACTCCCTTCGGACTTTGGAATAGGGGACCTTGGGCCGAACGCCTACGCCTTTGTGGACCTTATGACCTCCTCTGGCCAAAGCTTATGGCAGGTGCTACCCTTAAACCCAACCCACCAAGCTCATGGAAACTCTCCCTACTACTCCATATCCCTTTTTGCGGGAAATCCAATTCTCATAAGCCCAGAGATGCTATATAGGGATGGTCTCATAGATAGGGCTACCCTTGAGGCCCTAAGGATAGAAAGGTCTGAAAGAGTCCCTTATGAGGAGGTCTACAAAAGAAAGGAGTATATGCTTGAAGTGGCCTTTAAAAACTTCAAGGAAGACCAGGATTTTCACTCCTTTTGTGAAGAGAATGCCTATTGGCTTGAGGATTTTAGCCTCTTTTCTTGCATACACAAAAGGCTACAAAAGCCCTGGTGGCAGTGGGAAGAGTTGCCAAAGGTGGAAGAAAGGGAGCTTTTAAAGGAGAAGTTTGTCCAATACATCTTTTTCAAGCAATGGAGGGCTTTAAAAAATTATGCCAACTCTAAGGGCATAAGGATTATAGGAGACCTTCCCATATATCCAGCCAGGCACAGTGCAGACGTTTGGGCGAATCAAGATATATTTAGGCTGGATGTTTCAGCGGGCGTTCCACCAGACTACTTTTCAAAGACTGGACAGCTTTGGGGAAACCCGGTCTATAACTGGGAAAGGCTAAAAGAGAGGGGCTTTAACTGGTGGCTTTTGAGGATAAGGCATTCTTTGAAGCTCTTTGACCTTGTAAGGTTTGACCACTTTAGGGGCTTTTCGGCCTTTTATCAGGTGCCCTATGGTGAAAAGACGGCAGAAAGGGGCTGGTGGGAAAAGGCTCCAGGCTATGAACTCTTTGAGAGGATAAGGGAAGAGTTTCCAAGTATGCCCTTTATAGCAGAAGACCTTGGCACCATAGACCAGGAGGTGATAAATTTAAGGGATCACTTTGGCCTCCCGGGCATGAAAGTCTTGGCCTTTGCCTTTTTTGATGAAAACTCCACCCATCTTCCACACAACCACACCTATAACTCCGTGGTTTATACCACAACCCACGACAACATGCCAATACGGGACTGGTTTTTTAAGGAGCTAAACCCTTGGCAGAGGGCAAAGGTCTTAGATTACCTTGGCTATGCGCCATCAAAAGTGCATGAGGCCTTTCTCAGGCTTGCCTACATGTCTGTGGCAAAGTATTGTATTGTGCCCATGCAGGACTTCCTTGGCCTTGGAGAAGAGTCAAGGATGAACACGCCGGGAAAGGTGGAGGGCAACTGGCAGTGGAGGCTAAAGGATATGCCACAAGGAGAACTTTGGGAGTTTGTTGCCTCTCTGTGCGATATATACGGGAGGGCCTAGCCTTTTTCTATGGCCTCAAGCACCTTTTTGTAGCCTTCCATGAGGTCGCCCAAGTCAAACCTAAACCTGTCCTTGTCAAGCTTTTCTCCCGTTTTGGCATCCCAGAGCCTGCATGTATCGGGAGAGATTTCATCTATCACAGCTAAGCTTCCATCGGGAAGAAGGCCAAACTCAAGCTTAAAATCTACAAGCAAAAGGCCATGGTCCTTGAAAAACCTCTTAAGGACCTTATTCACCCTTTTTGCCATATCAATCATCTTGAGTATGCTTTTCCTGTCAGCAATGCTCAAAAGGAGGGCATGGTCTATGCATATGAGGGGATCGTGCAGTTCATCCTTTTTGTAAAAGAGTTCCACAAGGGGCTTTTTTAGCCTTTCTCCCTCCCTTAGACCAAGCCTTTTGCAAAGGCTTCCAGCAGTTATGTTCCTTACCACCACCTCAAGGTCATACCTCTTTGCCTTCCAAACAAGCATCTCTCTCTCGGAGACCTTTTCTATAAAGTGTGTACTTATGCCCTTTTCTTCCAAAAGCTTGAAAAGCAAGCTTGATATGGTGTTGTTTATTATGCCCTTACCTTCTATGGTTGCTTTTTTGGTAGCGTCAAAGGCAGTGGCAGAATCCTTAAAATAGATAAGACACTTATCCTTATCCACCTCATAGACTATCTTGGCCTTGCCCTCGTAAAGGAACTTCATGAATTAATTATAAATCTAACTCCTCCGGATAGGGCTCTATATACTTCTGTATAAGCACATACTCCTCCCCAAACCTGTATGCAAGGCTTTTTATAAATTCCAAAATAGGCTTTAAGGGAATTCTATCCTTTTCAAACTTATCTATCAAGGTATAAAGATGGCTCTTTTCCCTTTTGTTTAATCTGCTGGGGAATTGGCCCACTATATGAAGTATAGTATTGAGATGCCTTTTAGATGCTGGCCTTCTCAAAAAGGACCTGTAGAACATATCCCTGTATAACCTTATCTTTTCCTCTAAAAATATATCAGTACGTGCCACCAGTCTTTCCAAGCGCCTTAGCATACTTTGATTGTATGTAAAAAGGAGATACCTATACCTTGTGTGAAAGTCTATGAGGGCCTCTGGCCCATCCTTTTCAAGAAGGGACCTTAATTCCGCATAGGCAAATATTCTCGTCAAAAAGTGGGCCCTAATGTCTGGATCTTTTAGCCTCTTTTCGTCTTCCACAGGAAGGTATGGAAAGGAAGTATTTACCTCATGGGCAAAAAAGCCATAAGTTCTCCCAACCACTCTATCACCTCTGTATAGCTTTGTGGAGCCCACACCGCAAGAGGGGGATTTTGCCTTGAGAAGAAAGCCATCCACTTGAGGAAGTCTTTCAATGGTCTCCTTTGAAAACCCCAGAATGCTCTCCGTTAGGTCCTTTCCCCTATCGGGCTGTATGAGCTTTTTTTCTTCTCCGTTTAACACTATGATCAGTCTATCCCTTGGAATGCCAAGACCCATACCCACCTCTGGACAAATGTCCACCACCTCCACATACTTTTTTAGCCTGTCCACAAATTCATCAACTATAATCCCTCCATCGTAGCGAACAGGTTCTAGGAAACACCTGCTTAAGACTATTTTTGGTTTATCCATGGTTTTTAGTTTATAATATAGGGCATGAAGCTCAGAATAGACAGGGAGGAGTTTCTATCTGCCCTTCAAAAAGCTAAAAACGCCACAGAGAAAAAATCTGCCTTACCCATATTAAACAACTTCCTATTGGCAGTGGAAGACGGCAAGCTAAAAGTACGTGCTACAGATCTTGAAAACTTCCTATCCTTAGAGGTTGCTGCAGAAGTGGAAGAAGGAGGCTCTGTAGCTGTAAATGCAGATAAGCTAACAAGTATAGTCAAGGGCTTACCTTCTGCTACAACCACCATTGAACTAAAAGAGGATAAACTAATCCTAAGCGGCGGGAGAAGCACTTTCAAACTTACAACTCTTGATCCAGAAGATTTTCCAGAGTTCCCAAATCCACAAACATCTACAGAGTTTCCAGCTATGGACTTACTCAAGGCCATAGATAAGGTGGAATACGCCATTTCTAAGGAAGACTCACGATATGCCCTTCAGGGGCTTTATGTACATGAAGTGGACGGTAAAACCCATTTTGTGGGTTCTGACGGCCACAGACTGGCACTTTTTTGGAGGAATTCTTCTTTTCCTATGGAGCTTCTCATACCAAGGAAGAGCCTAAAGGTTATAGAAGGATTGGTAAAAGACTATCTAGGGCATGTTCATTGTGGAAAGGATGAGTCCTTTATACATTTTACTGGTGAGGATTGGAAGCTTTCTGTAAGGTTTTTGGAGGGCGAATATCCAGACTATATGGCCGTAATACCCACAAGCTTTAACTACGAAGCCCTTGTGGATAGGTCAAGCTTCCTCGAAAGCCTAAAAAGGCTCTCCAACATAGCCGAATCCTCAGCCTTTCCAGTAAAGATAACCTTTTCTAACCACCTTGCCATCCTTGAAATATCCGACCCAGAGTACGGAGAGGGAAGGGATGAGGTAGATGTGGATTACGATGGCGAAGCCGTTGAGATAGGTTTTAATGGCAAATACCTAATAGAAGCCCTTGATAGCTTTGATGTGGATAAGGTATGGGTAAAGATGGTGGACCCAGACAGCGCTGTGGTTATAGAGTCGGATGATACGGAAAGAGACCCATATCTTTGTGTAGTTATGCCAATGAGGCTCTAAGCACAGGCTTTCTATTGGCTTCGGCCTCTTTTATTCTCCTTACTGGCGTTTTGGTAGGCATACTTTTTATAGACTCTGGCTCTTCTTGTGCAAGCTCTATTATTTCCTTCAAAGCTGCGGCAAAACTTTCAATGCTTTGAGGGATTTCTGTCTCTGTAGGCTCTATCATAAGAGCCTCTCTCACCGTGAGAGGGAAATAAATGGTGGGAGCATAAAAGCCTTTTTCCAGTAATGCTTTGGCCAAGTCTGTAGCCTTTATATCATGCTTTAGCAAATTCTGGGCAGAAACCACAAATTCGTGCATGCGAGGTATACCTTCATAAGGGTCAAGCAATAGACCCTTTAAAAGATGCCTTAGGTAATTGGCATTAAGCACCGCATACTGGGCCACCTTTTTAATCTCACTACCATAAGAGAGGATATATGCGAAAGCCCTTAGCATAACACCTACATGTCCATAAAAGGCAAGTATCTTTCCTACGCTTTTTGGCCTGTCCCATTCAAGTCCATACTCCCTACCGTTAAAAACCACCTGAGGCACAGGAAGATATGGCTCAAGTCTCTCCGAAACACCTATGGCACCGCCACCAGGGCCTCCTCCCCCATGGGGAGTGGAAAAGGTCTTATGAAGGTTAAAGTGCATCACATCCACACCCCAATCACCTGGCCTTGCCATACCTACAAGAGCGTTCATATTGGCACCATCCATATATAGCAAGGCATCCTTTCTATGAAGAGCTTCTGCAATCTTTTTTATCTTCCTCTCAAATATGCCAAGGGTATTGGGGTTTGTTATCATAAGGCAGGCCACGTCATCTTTTAAATTCCTTTGGAAATCCTCCCAGTCAAGCTCACCTTTTTCATCGCTTTTTATGGTTATCACCTCAAAGCCACAAAGGCTTGCTGTAGCTGGATTTGTACCATGGGATGTATCTGGCACAAGAACTTTATTTTTATGAGTGTTGCCCCTATCCCTATGGTATGCCAATATCATCAAAAGGCCCAAAAGCTCACCATGAGCGCCCGCAGCTGGCTGTAAGGAAACCTCCTTAAAGCCCCCTATCTCTTTTAAAAGCTCTTTCAATTCATACATCAACCTTAAGGTACCCTGTGCCTCCTCCTTTGGTGTGGTAGGATGTATATTTTTAAAGCTATCAAGGTTTGCAAGCTCTTCGTTGATCCTTGGATTGTACTTCATAGTGCAAGACCCAAGGGGCACCATGGTCGTATCTATGGCATAGTTTAGCTGGGAAAGCCTTGTGTAATGCCTTACCACATCAAGCTCAGAAACCTCAGGAAAGTTTAATTCCTCCCTAAGGTATTCTCCAAGATAATCTTTTACGTCAATCCTATCCACATCAAGCTTTGGAAGTCTATAGCCCTTTCTACCCTTGGAAGAAAGCTCAAATATAAGCATAGTTAAAAAATTTTATAATGTTTTCATGCCTTACGATGATGTTCTTCCTAAGTCCATAAAGGAAGCCTTAGAAAAACTGATACTTATACCCACCTATGGAGAGAGGGGTGCGGGAAGGTTACTTTACAATCTTTTGAAAATGCCAAAGGAAAAGAGGTTAGAGGTTATAAAAAGTCTTAATGAAGCTGCAGAAAAGATAAAACCTTGCGTGGAATGCGGTCTTTATACAGAGGAAGAAATATGTAACATATGTGCTAGCCCAAAAAGAAGCAAAAGGTTTATATGCGTTGTGGAAGAACCACAGGATGCCTTTGCCATAGAAAAGTTGGAAAGGTATACAGGTGTCTATCATGTTCTTGGAGGAAGAATAGCACCTCTTGAAGGAATATCACCGAATGACCTCAAAATAGACAGTTTATTGGAAAGGATAGAAAAATATTCGGTTAAGGAGATTATCCTAGCAACTAACCCCAATGTGGAAGGAGAGGCAACCGCCGTATACTTGGCAAGGTTAATAAGGAAACAATTTCCAAACGTAAAAATAACACGTATATCTCACGGCTTACAGTTTGGGTCTTTAATAGAGTTTGCAGACGAACTATCTTTGGAAAAATCCATAGAAAATAGAAAATCCCTTTGACTTCTTTTGAGTATTTTTATGTTAATCCCAGGCTTGAGGATTTTAAGCCTTCTGGGTATACCGCTGTCGTATTCTTCAGCATGCCCCTTCCCCACCAGGACCACCACCTTATGTTTGGGATATTCTTCCAAAAGCCTCGCTATAGCAAGAGCCATCCCATTGTCCCAAGCATTTTGGATATCAAAAAACCTCTTTTCTTCAACCTTTGGATGTGAGGTAAGTACATCTCTTAACTTTTGTTTTTCTTCCTCCCTCTGATCTATTATAGGATGGGGTAGGCTTTCATCCCTTACCCTTTCCAAGCCGTCATTTCTTATCTTTTGCACCAACTCAGAAGATATGTTTATAGCCACTATCCTTATGGCCTTTTCCTTAGCAAACTTCCATATGTCTCTATAAAGGGCTGGGTCAAAGCCCCATCTCTTGGCGTATTCTGTCTTTTTTAACATCTCTTCCTCACCTATTTGGCAATTTATATACTGATCAAGAAACACTTGAAAAGGCTGTTGAAACATTTCCATAGCTATAAGTATTTTGTGCCCCCTCCAATTAAGATATTTAATTACCTCAAGTTGAAATCTATGATCTTCTTTATTTGTGTGCTCTTCTGGAATAAATATGACCTGATATTTATCAAAGATATCTTTGGAAACCTCTGCACTTTTTGCACTTGAAATCATGATTATGATGAACAAAATTATAAACATGATGTATAATTTTAATGCTATGGAAAATTTCCAAAAGGAGGAGTAAAATGGCAAGGAGACCCAGAAAAAAAGGTGGTGCTAGATATAAGAGAGTTGTCCTTTCTCTACCAAAAAGACTCTATTACGTGCTAAATGGTATAGCCATGGGAGATGAACGTAAACTAAATAGACTCATAAAAGGTATACTTGATGATAAGCTCATGGAGTCTACAGTGGCTGAGCTTGAGCTATACCTTGGTAGAGGAGAAGAGGAGGAAGAGGAAGAAGAAAAGGAAACTCAAGAACAATAATGATAAGTAAGAGGGTTCTCTCCCTCTCCCCTTACAAAACAGAAACAACCTCGGCCAAGGTAAAACTTTCTTCGAATGAACTATCCATTGACTTTCCAGAAGAGGTAAAAAAGCGCATAGCGGAAGAGGTATCTAAAATACCTTTTAATCGCTATCCAGACCCAGAAGCAAACCTTCTAAAGGAAGCTTTGGCAGGGTGGCTTGGTGTAAAGCCAGAGAATCTACTACTTGGCAACGGGTCAGATGAGCTAATATATTACCTTTCCATAGGCATTGGGGAATTTGATAGGGGGGTTTTTTATCCAGTGCCTACCTTTTCCATGTATGGCATATCAGCACAAGTGCTTGGAAGGGAGAAAGTTGAGACAAGGCTTGATGAAAACTTTGACGTAGATTTAAAGGAAAGTCTAAGGCTTATAGAGGAAAGCAGACCAATCATAGCCTACTTTGCCTATCCAAACAACCCTACTGGCAACTGCTTTAGTGAGGATAGGATAAGGAGAATAAGGGAAAAAGGACTGTTTTTGGTGGTGGATGAAGCTTATTATTCATACTCTGGGAAAACCTTTTTAAATGAAGCTTTGCATAGGGAAGATACGGTTGTTCTACGCACACTATCCAAGATAGGCATGGCTGGGCTTAGGGTAGGCATTATGGTAGGAAGGGAGGAGGTAATAAGGGAACTAAACAAGATAAGGCTACCCTTTAACATAACATATCCATCACAGGTAATAGCAAAGCTCTTACTTACAGAGTTTTATCACATAATAGAGGATGCAGTAAGGGTAGTTATAAAAGAAAGGGAAAGAGTATACAGAGAACTATCAAAAATGGAAGGTATAAAGGTATATCCATCGGAGGCAAACTTTATATTCTTTAAAAGCCTTAGTATACCAGCAGACCTGCTCCACAAAAGGCTTGTGGAAGAAGGAGTGCTTATTAGGAACTTTTCTTATATGGTGCCACAATGTTTAAGAGTTAGCATAGGCAAACCTCAAGAGAATGATGCCTTTCTGGAGGCTTTAGGGAGGGTTCTCAAAAACTCTTGACAAATGATAAAAATTTGCATATAATAAAAGATAAAATCAAGGAGGATAGGCCATGAAAAAGATAACAAGGGAAGAGATACTAAACATTTACGAATATGAAAAGGCACGTCCACAAAAGATGCAGGAGATAATCCAGCTAAAGAAGAAGAGAAGGGTTTTTATAGAACCATGGATACATCTGGTCTTTGAAAACAGGGAGACGGTGTGGTTCCAGATTCAAGAGATGATTAGGGCGGAGAGGATGGTAAGGGAAGAAGAAATCCAGCAGGAAATAGACGTTTATAACGAGCTCATACCCGATAAAAATGAGCTTTCTGTTACCATGTTTATAGAGATACCAGACGCCAACGATAGGAAAAAACTACTTCCACAACTGGTAGGCATACACGACCATCTATACTTCCATATAGGAAACAAGCACACTATTAGGGCTGTGGCTGATGAAAGGAGTAAAGAGGATTATCAATACGGAAAGGCTGCAGTGGTGCATTTCCTAAAGGTAAAGTTGACAGAGGCTCAAGTGGAAGATTTCAAAAGGGAACAGGTAAGGATAGAGATAAACCATCCAAATTATAAAGCCATAACGGTGCTCCCTGAAGAGGTAAAGGAGGAGTTAATAAAAGACCTAAGCTCTGAATAAGAAGCTGTATAACTTTTCAGTAAGAAAATACGCCGGGTGAAAAATTCCTTTTTGTGGGTGTAAAATGCATACTGCCAACTTTTTGTAGGCACGTGTCAGTATGCCACTACATTTAGAAAATCCACTGGCCGGAAGCCTACGGGCTTTAATTTCTAACCCAGCGTATGTACAACTTATTTTCAGTAATAAAATGTGTAATATTTTAAAGGTAGTCCATGAATCACCACATTTAATTGTCTTATTTATTTTTGGCAAGATATGATATATATCAGGTATAAAGTAATTTCATGATATTATAGTTAAAATATGATACAAAGTCGTGATGGTCTTATAAAGGCTATTCAGGAAGAAATTCCTATTGTAGAAAGGCCATTTGGGGAAATAGGTAAAAGCCTTGACATAGGAGAAGATGATGTTATAAAAGCCATAGAAAAGCTCAAGGAAGATAAGGTTATAAGGCAGATATCACCCATATACGATACAAGAATGCTGGGCTATGATTCTTCTTTGGTTGCCTTTAAGGTAAAACCTGAACGCATAGAAGAGGTCGCATCCTTTATAAACACCCATCCTGGAGTAAGCCATAACTATGAAAGAACACATGAGTTTAACCTGTGGTTTACCATAGCTGTACCTCCAGACGTGGGTGTGAGCCTAGAAGATACGGTAAGGTATATGGCTGAGAAGGCAGATGCTTGGGATTATAAGATACTCAGGACCAAAAGGGTCTTTAAGATAGGAGTGAAGCTAAGCTATGAATCCCTCATGGAGAGGGAGGAGGTAAGCCTAAAAAGTTATGACTATAGACCTTTAACTGAGGAAGAAAAGCTTATAGTAAGGATTACGCAGGAGGATATGCCCTTGGTAAGTAGGCCCTTTGATTATTATGCCAAAAGGCTAAATATGAAAGAGGATGAGCTTATTGAAAAGCTATTGGAGTTCAAAGAAAGGGGTATACTAAGGAGAATAAGCGCCATCCTTTATCACAGAAAGGTAGGCTTTACAGCAAACGCAATGACAGTTTGGAAGGTCAAAGAAGATATGATAGAAGAAGTAGGTAGGTATTTGGCAAGCTTTAAAAGCGTGTCCCACTGCTATGAGAGGTCCGGCTGGGATTATAACCTGTTTGCCATGCTACACGGAAAAGAGGAAGAGGAAGTCAAAGACCTTGTAAGAGGCATAAGTCAAGAAATTGGCCTAAAAGACTATGCACTACTTTTCTCCACAAGAGAATTCAAAAAGAGAAGAATAAGCTACTTCTCAGAAGACTTTTACAGATGGTATGAGAGGATGGCTTAGATGAACATAGGCGGCTTTCAAAGCTTTACCTTGATAGACTATCCTAACAAGATGGCCTGTATAGTTTTTACTCAAGGGTGTGATTTTAGGTGTCCTTACTGTCAAAATCCTGAGCTTGTTCTAGGCACGGCTAAAAGTATTCCTCAGGAGGAGATAATTTCTTTCCTTTGGAAAAGAAGAGGAATGTTGGAGGGTGTGGTCATAAGCGGTGGAGAGCCAACTATTCAAAGGGATTTGGAAGATTTTGTAAAAAGGATAAAGGATATGGGTTACCTTGTAAAGCTGGACACCAACGGCCACAACCCACATGTTATTCAAAGGTTAATAGACCTTTTGGATTATGTGGCCATGGACGTAAAGGCGCCCCTCTACAAGTATGAAGAGGTGGTAAGGGCAAAGGCGGATGTGAAAAGGATAGAAGAAAGTATAAGGCTTATAATGGAAAGGGCAAAAGATTATGAGTTTAGGACCACTGTGGTGAAAGAGCTTCTCTCGGAGGAGAACCTTCTTCAGATTGGAGGCCTTATAAAAGGGGCAAAAAGGTACTATCTTCAGAGGTTTAACCCAAGAAAAACTTTAGACCCAAGCTACAGGCAAAAGACCACCTACACAGAAGAGGAGCTAAAGAACTTGGCCCTTAGGCTAAAGGAGTATGTCAAGGAGTGTTATGTAAGGTAGCCTCATACCAAGATAAATTTTCTCTCAGCCTTACCACACTTCCCACCACCATTATGGCAGGCGGACTCACCTCAGGCGGGTTGGTGGACAGCTCATAAAGGTCTGTTAGAATTACCCTTTGCCTCTCTGTGGTCCCATTCTCTATAAAGGCCACAGGCTCCTTTGGGTCCCTTCCTATCTCTATAAGCCTTCTGGCTATCTCCT
>Ga0101945_1000723_pt1 | contig 46850 bp, 49 predicted proteins | sample DewCreD2012metaG_2_FD_75246 | JGI IMG/M metagenome (GOLD analysis project Ga0101945, IMG submission 75246) | Hot spring sediment bacterial and archeal communities from British Columbia, Canada, to study Microbial Dark Matter (Phase II) - Dewar... ... | reverse complement strand
TAACCCAAGTTGCTACCCAAGCATTTGTTGAGCCAAGAGATTTAGGTTGTGGGCCAAGATGAAGGAGAGCACCTTGATCACAAAACCCTCCTGGGTCACCGCATGGATGCGCCGCGGGAAGAGGGCATGGAGCATACTGCCCACCGTCTCCACCACCCTCCGCCCCACAATGGCCAGGTACTGCAACCAAGGCACATACCGCCGGCTGTTCCTTCTACGGATGACCATGGGCACAATCCCCCCCGCCTCCCGGAGGAGGTCTTCATAGAAGTGGCTTTCGTACCCCCGGTCCAGGTAGAGCTCCGCCCCCTCGGGAAGGTCCAGGGGAAGAAGGAGCAAAGAGCTCAGATCATGTAGGCTTCCCGGGGTCAGGCTCACTTCATGGATAAACTTCCCGTCGTCCACCAGGAGGTGGAGCTTGGGGCCGTGGAAGTAGACCCGTTTGCTGGGGATGAAGCCGCGGTAGGCCTTGTCTGGGAAAAGGCGGGAGCGGGGGGCGCGGATATTCTCGCAGGCGGGGAGGGGGAAGGTGTCCAAGGCGTAGGCCTGGGCCTGGTGGAGGTTTTTCCAGGCCTGGGCTAGGAGGTGGAGAAGGGGGAGGAAGAAGGGGTATAGGGCGTGGAGTCTGCGGTTGAAGCGACTTGGGGAGGGGACGTAGGTAAAGAGGCGCAGGTCTTTGGCGAGGGCCAGGGCCTTGTTGTGCTTGCCGCCCAGTTCCATGGCGGCCAGGATGGCGAGGGTCAGGATGGCGGAGGCTGGGGTCTTGGCTTGGGGGTCGTCTTTGTAGCCCAGGGCCTGGAGGGCATCGTCTATAATGCAAAAGGCCGCTATGATGCGCGACAGCATAGCGGCCACTATTTTTTCAGGCCTCGGGATAGGTAGCAACTTGGGTTATAATAGCCTCGGCCACTAAGGATAGTGCCGCGACCACGAAAGGAGGCCGTATGAGAAAAGTAGGCAAGCTGGCTGTACTCGGTTTGACCGCCCTGGGCCTGGCCCTAGCAGGTCCCCAGGACAACAGCCTGGTCATAGGGGCTTCCCAGGAGCCCAGGGTGCTGGCGGGTGACTTCCTCAGCATCATCTCCAACCAGGCCATCAAGAGCGAGATCGAGGGATACCTCTTCGCTCCCTTCATCGGCTTCAACGCCGACAGCCAGAACTTCCCCGTTCTGGCCACCGAGGTGCCCACCCAGCAGAACGGGCGCTTGCGGGTGACGGACATCGGCGGGGGCAAGAAGCGGCTGGAGATGGACCTCACCATCCGCCCCGATGCTCGCTGGTCCGACGGCAAGCCCATCACCACCGAGGACGTGCAGTTCTACTTTGAGGTGGGGAAGGCCAAGGGGATGCCGGTGCTCAACCCGGACTACTGGGAGCGGGTGAACCTCCGGGTCAGGGACGCCCGCAACTTCACCGTGATCTTTGAGCCCGCCTACTACTACGACACCTACGGCTCCCCCATCGGCTACGCCCCCAAGCACATCATGGGCGCCGAGTGGGAGAAGGTGAAAGCGGCGGCCCGGAACCTGGATCCCGATAAGGATGCGGAGAGGCTCAACGAGCTCTACCGCAACTTCTTCCTCAAGTTCTCCACCCCCCAGGCGCTGAACCGCGGGGCCATGGTCTACTCGGGGGCCTTTAAGCTCAGGCGCTGGGTGCCGGGGAACTCCATTGAGATGGAGCGGAACCCCAACTTCCCCATCAAGCCGGAGGGTGGGGAGAGCCGGTACGTGCAGAGGGTGGTCTACCGCTTCATCCAGAACACCAACTCCCTCCTGGTGGCCGTCCTGGGCGGGAGCATTGACGCCACCTCCAGCGTCTCCCTCACCTTTGACCAAGGCCGTAGCCGCCAGCTCACCTCCCGGGCCCCTGGCCGCTTTGACATCTGGTTTGTGCCCGGGGCCATTTGGGAGCACATTGACGTCAACAAGTTTGAGAACTGCCAGGCGGTCCGCGACCTGGGCCTGAACGACGTCCGCACCCGTCGGGCCCTCCTCCACGCTCTGAACCGCGAGGGGTTGGTTAAGGCCTTCTTTGACGGCCTCCAGCCCGTGGCCCACACCTGGATCGCCCCCGTCAACCCCCTCTTCAACCCCAATGTGCGGAAGTACGAGTTTGACCTGAAGAAGGCGGAGGCGCTCTTGGCGGAGATGGGCTGGAGGAAGGGGCCGGACGGCATCCTTCAGCGCACCGTGGGCGGGCGCACCGTGCGCTTTGAGATTGAGTTCGTCACCACCGCGGGCAACGCCATCCGCGAGCGCACCCAGCAGTTCTTCGCCGAGGACCTGAAGAAGATCGGCATCGCCGTCAAGATCAATAACGCCCCCAGCGCCGTGGTCTTCGCCGACGACTACATCCAGCGGGCCAGCGAGTGCAAGTGGACCGGGCTGTTTGAGTTCGCTTGGGTTTCCAACCTGGCCGAGGATGGCTCCCTCTTCCAGTACAAGAACCTGAACACCGGGGCCATCATGGTGCCCACCAAGGAGAACAACTACCAGGGGCAGAACATCGGCGGCTGGCGCAACGACGAGTTTGACCGTCTGACGAGCCAGGGTGTCCTGGAGTTTGACGAGGCCAGGCGGAAGCAGCTCTTCTGGAGGGCCCAGGAGATCTGGGCGGAGGAGCTTCCCGCCCTGCCCCTCTACTTCCGGGCCAACCCCTATGTGGTGCGCAAGGGCCTGGTCAACTACGTGGCCAGCGCCTATGCGGGCGGCTACGGTTACCCCGGCTGGAACGCTTGGGAGATCGGCTGGGAAAGCCGCGGCGCCGTGAAGAAGTGGGACCAGGCGAAGTACGCCCTTTCCGTCAAGTAACCTGAGGTGGTATAGTAGGGCCCGCTGGGCTTTCTGCCCAGCGGGCTTTTTGGTCGGCCGATAGGCTATTTGGAGGCTAAAAAACAGGAGGTACAAAGGTGTTTGCCTACACGGTGCGCAGGCTTTTGCAGATGATCCCCTTGCTCCTTGCCGCCAGCGTGGTGATCTACGCCCTGCTGGCCCTGCAGCCGGGGGATCCCTTGGAGGAGCTCAAGCGGCAGAACCCCCGCATGACCGCCGAGCAGTTCGAGGCCTTAAAGCGGGCCTACGGTCTGGACCAGCCCCTCCATATCCGCTACTTCAAGTGGCTCTCCCGGGCGGTGCGGGGGGACCTTGGCTACAGCCGTACCTATGGCATCCCTGCCGCGGAGTACATTTTCGTGCAACGCTTGCCCAAGACCCTGATCCTCTCCGGCTTAGCCCTGACCCTAGCCTTGGTGGTGGCCATCCCTGTGGGCGTCTTTTCCGCCGTGCGCCAGTACTCCTTGGCGGATTACGTCATCACCTTTCTCTCCTTCGTGGGGTTTTCCATGCCTGTCTTCTTTCTGGGGATCCTGCTCCTTTACCTCTTCGCCATTTGGTTGCCCGACCACATTCCTGGTTTCCCCCGTTTCCCCACCGGGGGGGTGCCCGGGGTGCTTTGGGAGGATGTGCGCTCGGGGGCGATAAGCTTTTGGTACTTCCTAGGGCAATGGGCCTGGCACCTCATCCTTCCGGTCATCGCCCTTTCCTCCTTGCAGATGGCGGAGTGGACCCGCTTCATGCGGGCTTCCTTGCTGGAGGTGCTTTCCCAGGATTACATTCGCACCGCCCGGGCCAAGGGCTTGGCCGAGCGGGTGGTGCTCTACAAGCACGCCCTTAGGAACGCCCTGATCCCCATCGTGACCCTGGTGGGCCTGGCCATCCCCGGGGTATTGGGCGGGGCCACCATCACCGAGACCATTTTCAGCTACCCTGGCATGGGGCGGGCCATCTTTGACGCCCTGGTGGAGAAGGACTACAACGTGGCCATGGCGGCCTTGGCCTTCCTGGCCTTGATGACGGCGCTTTTCAACCTGCTGGCGGACCTGGCCTATGCGGTGGTGGACCCCCGCATCCGCTACAGCTAGAGGTGCATCATGGCAACGCAAGCTTTGAAAGCCAAGCCCCGGACCTTCTTCGGCCTTTTCTGGCGCCGCTTAAGGCGGCACAAGATGGCCATGGCCGGGTTGGTGGTCATCGTTCTCCTGATCCTCATGGCCATCTTTGCTCCCTGGATCGCCCCCTATGATCCCACTGCCCAGCCCACGGGTGAGGATGTAGGCCAGTACTACTTCAATCCCCCTTCCCGGGAGCACCTTCTGGGCACCGATGACCTGGGGCGCGATGTGCTTTCCCGCATCATCTATGGCTCCCGCATCTCCCTCTTGGTGGGCTTTGCCGTGGCCTTTTCCAGCGTGATCCTGGGTACCATCATGGGTACCCTGGCGGGGTACTTCTCGGGCCGGCCCTTGCGATTCTACCTGGGGCCTTTAAGGCGGGAGCGGGAAGGGTTTTATCCCTGGAGCTTTGCCCTGTGGCGGGTGTTTTCCTGGTTCCTCTATTACGGCGCTTTGTACATGGCGCTTTCCATCGCCTGGGCCTTGGCCAAGGACGGCTTGCAGGCGGGAAGCCTGGTGAGCTACCTGGGCTTCGGTTTGACCTTGGCCCTGGTGCTCTGGGCGGCATGGTATGGGCTTAAGGGGGAGATCCGCCTGGATTTGGACGTGGCCATAAGCCGTCTTATCGACTTCATGCTCACCATCCCCACCCTTCCCCTTCTTCTTGTGCTTTCCGCCTTGTTGCGCGACCCCGGGGTGAAGGTGGGGCAGTGGGCCCAGGGAGTCTTCGGCGATGCGGCCAGCGTTTTCATCATCATCGCCATCCTGGTGCTCTTCGGCTGGTTGGGCACGGCCCGGCTGGTGCGGGGGAATATCCTTTCCTTAAGGGAGCAGGATTACGCCACGGCCGCCCAGGCCTTGGGGGCCAGCGACGCCCGCATCATGTTCCGGCACCTGGTGCCAAACACTTTGGCGCCCCTGATCGTGCAGGCCACCCTGCAGATCGGCGGGGCCATCCTCACCGAGGCGGCGCTTTCCTTTCTGGGCTTCGGCATCCAGCCCCCCGTGGCCACCTGGGGCAACATGCTGACGAACGCCCAGGAGTACATCTTCACCGCTCCTTGGCTGGCCCTGCCCCCGGGGTTCATGATCTTCATCACCGTCTTGGCCTTTAACTACCTGGGGGATGGGCTTCGGGATGCTTTGGACCCAAGGAGCCGTCTCTGATGCCACCCCACCCTGGCTTTGCCAGGGTGGGCCCCCCGGTCTACCGAGGGGATAGCTTTTCCGGGGGATAGGCGGCCTCGAGGAAATATAACCCCTGGGGTGGTGCCGAGGGGCCCGCTTGGCCCCGGTCCTGGGTTTGCAGGATGAGCCGGATGCTCTCCGGGGAGCGCTTGCCCAAGCCCACCTCGAGGAGGGTTCCCACCATCCCCCGCACCTGGCCCCTCAGAAAGCTTTGGCCCCGGAAGTAGAAGCGAAGCTCCCTACCTGCTTCCCCTTCCACCTCCTCCATGCGGGCTTCGTAAAGCTCCCTTTCCCCTGCCCGCACCTCCTCCTTGGCGAAGCCCAGGAAGCTGTGCCGGCCCGGTAGGAAGGAGAGGGCCTCCCGGATGGCGGCGAGGTCCAGGGAGTGGCGGATCCAAAGGGCCCGGTGGCGGAGGAGGGGGGAGGGGTGGGGCCTAAGGAGGATGCGGTAAAGGTAAGCCCGCCAAAGGGCATCCTTGCGGGCATGGAAGTCTGGGGCCACCTCCTTGGCGGCGATCACCTTTAGGTCCTCAGGGAGAAGGCGGTTCAAGGCCTCGGGGATCCTCTCCGTGGGAATCTTGCTTAAGAGGTCAAAGTGGAAGGGCATGGCCAGGGCATGCACCCCGGCGTCCGTGCGGCCTGCGGCCACCGCTTTGGGCAGGGCCCCGATTTCCGGCAAAATCCTTTCCAGCTCGCCCTGCACGGTGCGCAGGCCCGGGCGCTGGCGTTGAAGCCCAGCGAAATGGGTGCCGTCGTACTCGGTGAGGATCAGGATGCGGCGCACGGGCCCAGCTTAATCCGCACCCACCGGGGCCTTGGAGGGATGCCCCTCGAGGGCCACGCCCTTTCCCACCACCTTAAGCCGCACCCGGTCCCCCACGCGGAAGGGGCTTTCCGGTCCCTCCTGCACCAGGATCTCCTTCTCCGGGGAGAAGAGGCGCACCCGGTAGGTGAGGTCGTGCCCCTTGAACTCCCGGGCCAGCACCTGTCCCAGGGCACCCTCCGGAGTCTCGGGGGGAAGAAGCCTTAGGGCCTCGGGGCGCAGGGAGAGGAGAAGGGGTCCGTGGGCGGGCTCCGCCAGGGGCACAGGGCCCAGGCAGGTCTCCGCATACCGGCCGAATCCCTCCCCCGGAAGCAGGTTGGTGCGCCCCAGAAACTGGGCCACGAAGGGGGTCTTGGGCTTGAGGTAGACCTCCTCGGGGGTACCCACCTGCTCTAGCCTTCCTCCCCGCATCACCCCCAGGCGGTCGGCGAAGGAGAGGGCCTCCTCCTGGTCGTGGGTGACCAGGAGGGCGGTGGTGCCTGTTTCCTTGAGGATCTTGCGCACTTCCTCCCGGGTGCTGGCCTTGAGGCTGGCGTCCAGGCTGGAAAAGGGCTCGTCCAGGAGGACCAGCTTCGGCCCCGGGGCCAGGGCCCGGGCCAGGGCGATGCGCTGCTGCTGCCCCCCGGAAAGCTCCCCGGGCTTGCGGTCCTGGAAAAGGGTCATGCCCACCCGCTCCAGGGCCTTCCTGGCTTTCTCGTGGCGGTCTTTCCCCTTAAGGCCGAAGGCCACGTTGCCCAAGGCGGTGAGGTGGGGGAAAAGGGCGTAGTCCTGGAAGACAAAGCCGATGCCCCGCTTTTCCGGGGGCAGGGAGGTGATCTTCTTGCCCTCCAGGAAAATCCGCCCTGCCTCCGGGTTTTCCAACCCGGCCACCACCCTCAAGAGGGTGGTCTTGCCGCAGCCCGAGGGCCCCAAAAGGGCCAGGATCTCCCCGGGGTAGACCTCGAGGTCGATTCCCTTAAGCACCTCGTGCTCCCCGAAGCGCTTGACGATGCCTTCCAGGATTAGAAGCGGCGCTCGCTCCAAAGCAACACCCCCACAAAGGCCGCCGAGAGGAGGGCGATGGCTAGGGCAAAGGGGGCGGCCTCGGCGAACATGGCTTCCTGAGTGTAGCCGAAAACCCGGGTGGAAAGGGTGCTGTACCCCATGGGAGCGAGGAGGAGGGTGATGGGAAGCTCCTTCACCGCCCCGATGAAGGCCAAGGCCCCTCCCGCCACCGCTCCTCGCCAGAGGAGGGGAAAGGTGACGCGGAAGAAGGCCCGCGCCGGGGTGTCCCCTAGGGTCCTCGCTGCCTCCTCGAGGCGCCTTGGCACCTGGTAAAGCGCCCCCCGCACCGGCCCCAGGCCCTCGGCCAGGAAGTGGAAGGCCAAAACCAGGATGAGGAGGGGTAGGGTGCCGTAGAGGAAGGGGAGGCCTTTCAAGCTGAAGAAGATCCAGGCCAGGGCAAAGGCCAAAGGGGGAACGGTGTAGCCCAGATAGCCCAGCCTTTCCAGGAAGCGGGAGGCCGGTGAGGGGTAGCGCACCGCTAGGTAGGCGATGGGCATGGCCATGCCCACGGCCAGGAGGGAGGCGGGGATGGCGGCCATGGCGGAGTGGGAGAGGGCTTCCCAAAGCCCGGTGAGGTGTTCCCGGGGAAAGCGGCTTGCCAGGTGGAAAAGGGCATAGAGGGGGAGGACCAGGGCCAGGAGGATGGGGAGGAGGAGTAGGAGGTAAGCCCAGGGGGTGAACCTGCCCAGGCGCACGGACCTGGCCTTTTTCCCACTGCCCTTTCCCGTACGGGCCAGGCTAAGGCGGCGGAGGAAGGTGCCTTCCAAAAGGAGAAGCCCTCCGGTGAAGAGGAGGAGGAAAAGGGCCAGCCAGGCGGCGTACACCCGGTCAAAGGCGGTGCTGTACTGAAGGTAAATGGCGTAGGAGAAGGTTTCGTAGCGAAGGAGGCTCACGGTGCCGAAATCCCCCAGGACGTGGAGGCCCACCACCAGGTAACCCGAAAGGAGGGCGGGGAGGAGTTGCGGAAAGACCACTTGGAAAAAGGTCCTTAAGGGTCCCACCCCCAGGGTTCGGGCGGCTTCCTCCAAGCTGGGGTCCAGCCCCAAAAAAGCAGCCCGCAAACCCAGAAAGAGGTAGGGGTAGGTGATGAGGGAGAGGACCAAAAGCGCCCCCCAGTACCCCTCGAGGCGCGGCAGGGGGAGGATTCCCCCGGGCCCCGTGGCCGAAAGGATCACGTAGGCCCCCACGTAGCCGGGGATGGCCAGGGGCAGGGTGAGGAGGATGGAGAAGAGGCGCTTCCCCTTGAGGTCGGTGCGGGTGGTGAGGAAGGCCAGGGGCAGGGCGATGAGGGTGGTGAAAAGGAGGACCCCGAAGAGGAGGGAAAGGGTGTTCTTCACCAGCTCCAGGTTCTTGGGACGGAGGAGGATATCCCGAAGGGTTTCAGGATCGGCCTCCAGGGCCCTTAAGGCTAGGTAGAGGAGGGGAAGGGCCACCCCGCCCCCCGTGAGGAGGGCGGGCACCAGGAAGGGCAGGAGCCCGGGAAGTTGGTGGAGCCTTCTTGCGCTGGTCATCCTCAGCTTTGGCGCTCGCCCCCGGATCCGGGGGGAGGGGGTGGTCCTAGAGAATCCCCAGTTCCCTTAGGAGCCTTAGGGCCTGGTCCAGGGGGAGCTTCTCAAAGTCCAGCTGGGGGCTTTTCGCCAGGGCCTCCTCGAGGGGCAGGAGGTGGGCATCGGCCACCACTCCCTTCACCAAGGGGTATTCCCCCACGGTGCCCGCGAAGTACTGCTGCCCCTTCGGGGAAAGCAGGTAGGTGAGGAAGCGGTTTGCGGCCACCAGGTTCTTGGAGGTCTTGAGGATGCCCGCTCCCGTGACCAAGGCCAGGTTGCCGGGGTCCCCGTCCTTAAAGTAGTGCAGCCCCAGGTTGTACCCGGCCCGGCGGAAGCGCACCACGTAGTAATGGTTGGTGGAGCCGAGGTCGATCTCCCCGGCGCGGATGGCGTCCAGCATGGCCGGGTTGGAGGCGTAGCCCTTGGGGTTTAGGGCCTTCATGGCGGAAAGCCACTCCCGGGTTCTGCCTTCCCCGTAGAGGGCGATCATCCCCGCCACCATGTCCTGGAAGCTGGAGTAGGTGGGGGTCCAGCCCACCCGGCCCACCAGGCCCTTTTCCTGGGCGAAGCGGGGGAGGTCCAGGATGCTCGCGGGAAGCTCTTCCGGCTTAAGCTTCTGGGGGTTATAGGCCAGCACCCTCAGGCGCAGGGTCACCGGCACCCAGGCCTTGGAGGCGGGCACGAAGGCCAGGGGTTGCCTGAGGAGGGTGTCCCCCAGAGGTCTTAAGAGCCCTTTGCTTGCCGCCTGGCCCAGGGCGCCCGCGGTGTTGGCCCAGAAGACATCCGCCGGGGAACGGCTTCCTTCCTCCTGCAAGGCCGCCAGGATCTGGGCGTCGGTGCCGTAGCGCACCTGGACCCGGATACCCGTTTCCGTCTGGAACTGCTTCACCAAGGGTTCCACCAAGCTCTGCCCCCGCCCGGAGTAGATGGTTAGGGTCTGCTGCTGGGCGAAGGCCAGTCCTAAAGCCGCAAGGCCGATCAGGGTAGCGAACCTTCTAAGCTGCATCTCGCCTCCTTCCTGCATCCCCAGGGGTTCCCCGGGGCGAGGGCGCCCTCTGCCTGGGGACTTTACCCCAAGGGGGGATTAAAGTCAAGTATTCCGGTCGGATTTTGTAAGTTTAGAAGTGATAATCACTTGCAGCCAGGGGAACACTCCCACGAGATCCTGCGGCCAGAAGGGGGTTTCCCCGGTATACACCAGGGGTACGGGGTTTCGGGTGTGCTTGGGGTGCCAGGGCTCCTCGGCGTTTCCGTGGTCGGAGGTGAGGAGGAGGGTGCCTCCTTCCTCCAGAAAGCCCTTCAGGAACAGGGAAAGCTCGCGGAAGCGATCGGGAAGGGTATCCGGATGGCGGTGGGCGGCCAGGTCCAGGGCCCAGTACTCCAGGACCACCAGGTCGAAACTTCGGGTCAAGGCCGCCATTTTGGCCCCCACCCCGTAGGGATCCTCCCAGAAGGCAGGGGGGAGTGCCAGGGGGTGGCCTAAGGGCAGAAGGGGGTAGCCTGCCAGGAGGGCCGCCTGGGCGAAGGCGGAAAGCATAAGCCTCCTTCCCCCCGTGGCCCGCTTCAGGTATTCCGGGCGGTAGGCGTTGGCGTGCAGGACCCTGAGGCCGGCCTCTTTGGCCCAGGCGTAAAGGCTTTGCCGAAGAAGGGGCCTGAGCCTGGGGCTCGGGAAAGGCCCCTGGTGGTGGCCTAAGAGCCTAGCGGCGTTGACCCCGGTGAGGAGCGTGGTTTGGCCCGTACCCGACTGGGGCAGGCCCTCCACTCCCAAGGTGGCGTCCAGGGCCTTGGGAGAGAGTTCCAAAAGAAGGGGGAAGAGGCCCTGCAAGGCCTCCCCTAGGCCCAGGCCGTCCACAAAGAGGAAGAGCACGCTTATAGTGTGCGCCACTCATCCCCCTTCGTCAAACCAGAGAGGCATGGGGAAGAAAGTGCCTTTTCTCACCGGGCCTTCCCGGAGGTTCTGGGTATCCTGGCACTGGAGGTAAGTCTATGCCGGTAAGAAAGGCCAATGCGGTATGGGAGGGAGGTTTGCGGAGCGGCAAGGGGTTGATGCGGCTGCAAAGCCAGACCTTTGAAGGGCCCTATTCCTTCCCCTCCCGCTTTGAGGAGGGGCCGGGAACCAACCCCGAGGAGCTCATCGCCGCTGCCCATGCGGGGTGCTTCTCCATGGCCCTGGCGGCCTCGCTGGAACGGGAGGGGTTTCCCCCCAAGCGGGTTTCCACCGAGGCCCGGGTGCACCTGGAGATGGTGGAGGGAAAGGCCACCATCACGCGGATTGAGCTCGTTACCGAGGCGGAGGTGCCAGGGATAACCCCGGAGAAGTTCCAGGAAATCGCCCAGGCGGCCAAGGAAGGGTGCCCGGTTTCCCGGGCCCTGGGGGCGGTGAGGGAGATTACCCTCGAGGCCCGCTTGGCCTAACCTTCCCCCTTCCAGAGGAGCCGGCCGCAGGAGGGGCAGCGCACCAGCTGCCCCTGTACCACTTTTTGCGCCACGTGGGTGGGCAGGACCACGTTGCACCCTTCGCAACGGAAGACCTGGCCCTGGCGGTGCATGCGGGCGATACCGGTGCCCTTGCGGGCCCGGCGAATGGCCTCGTACTCCTTCAGGACAGGGGCAGGGATGGCCTGGGCCATGAGGGAGCGCTCCTCCAGCCTGACGGCGATCTCGGCTTTTAGGGCCTCCACCCTTACCCGGTTGGCCTCCAAGAGTTCTTCCAGGCGGGGCTTTAAAGCCGCCAGCTGGGCTTCCACTTCCTGGATCTCGTTTTCCAGGTTCTCCATGGCCTCCATGATGGGGGTGGAAAGCTCCAGGAGCTCTTTGATGCGGTCCTTGATCTGCTGGATGCGGTTCTCGTACTGGGTCTGCTCGCGGGCGCTTTGGGCCTGGCGCTGTTCAGCCTCCGCCTGTTTTTCCTTGGCGGTGAGGTCCTCGATGTCCAAGCTGTGGCGGTGGTACTCCTTGCGGAGCTCTGCCTGGCGCTCCAGGAGGTCGGCAAGCCGGTCTTCCAGGGCCTCCACCTGGGCCTTCACGGAAACCAGGTCCTCGGGGAGGGTTTCCGCCTCCTTTTGCAATCGGTCTATCTCCAGGTCCTTTTCCTGCAGGTCATAAAGAGCCTTGAGCGCCTCCGCCCCGTTCACGTTTCCCATTCTAACCCTAGGAGGAAGGGGTTGGTCTTGGCCTCGAGGGCCAGGGTAGTGCTGGGCCCATGCCCCGGGTAGACCTCCGTTTGTGGGGGCAGGGTGAGGAGGCGCTTTAAGGAGCGGAAAAGGTCCTCCCGGTTTGCCCCTGGCAGGTCGTAGCGGCCGATGCTTCCTTTGAAGAGGAGATCCCCGGAAAGGACCCGGGGGGGTTCCCCGGCCTCGCCGGGATGGATGAAGGCCACATGGCCGGGGCTATGGCCGGGAAGGTGCCAGACGGTGAAGCCGTAAAGGACCTGCCCCTCTTCCAGAGGCTCTACCGGGAGGGGAGGGTCGGGGATGGCAAGGCCCCACATGCGGGCCGCCTCCGCCGCATGCCGATAAAGGGGAAGGTCCAAGGGGTGGAGGAAGACCGGCAGGGACAGGGCCTTCACCAAGGGGGCCACCGCTCCCACGTGGTCGAAGTGGGCGTGGGTGAGGAGGATGGCCTTGGGCGTTAACCCCGTGGACTCCAAAAGGGCCAGAATCCTTTCCACCTCGTCCCCGGGGTCTATGAGCACCGCCCCCTCCTTCCCCTCCACCAGGTAGGTGTTTTCCTGGAGAGGGCCCACGCTCAGGCAATAGACCCTCATGGCTCGGTGGGAAGGCCCTCCCCTAACCACTCGTGCATGGAGCCCAGGTAGTTCCTGGCCCGCACCCCGAGGCTTCTCAGCACGAAGAAGGCCACGGCGCTCCGGGCCCCGGAGTGGCAGTAGACCCCCACCTCCTGTCCCGGCTCCAGGCCAAGCCGCTTTAGCACCTTATCCGGCTCCAGGAAGAGCTCCAGGGGAGCATTCCGGCTCCCCGGGATCCGTCCTCCCTTAGGGCAGCAGGGGGGATGGACCTTACCTTGGTGCTCCTCGGGGCTTCGCACATCCAAAAGAAGGGGGTGCCTGGCCGCTTCGTCTGCGGTGAGGAGCCAGTCTCGCCTGAGGCGGGCTATGGTGTCCGAGCGCTCGGGCTTGGGCTCTTCCCGTTCGGTGGCGTAGGGTTCCCAACCCTCCGTCCAAAGCTCCACCTCTAGCCCCCCAAGGCCCAGGAAGAAGGCCGTGCGGCAAAGGCGGCTGGTGAGCCCCTCATCGTAGAGGACCACCGGGCTTCTTAATCCAAGTTCCTGGAACAGGTCGGTGAGGCCGGCCTCGAGAGCCTTGAGCTCCGCCTCTTCCCGCAGGCGGAGCCTGGGGGCGGAAAGGTCCAGGTGGCGGGCGCCTGGCAGGTGGCCTGCCTCGTAGGCAGCCCTGGGCCGGGTGTCCACCAAGACGGCTTCAGGAGGGATCTCCATGCCCTTGATTATAGAGGGCGCAAGGGTAGGCGTGAAAGCATAAACGTACTTGACAAAGATACGCGCAGGTGATATAAGTGGAAAAGGAGGTGATAGGTATGGCCCTGGTTCGTAGGGATGTGCGCCCTGCGGAGATTACCCCCTTCCGCACCTGGGGTCCTTTCTCCCTGCTGGAGGAGGCCAACCGGCTCTTTGAGGAAGTTCTGGGCGACTTCGTTCGGCCCGTGGCTACTTACGTAGCTCCTGCTGACCTTTACGAGACCGACGAGGCCTTGGTCCTGGAGATGGCGGTGCCGGGTCTGGCTCCCGAGGACCTGGAGGTGAGCCTCGAGGGCAGCAAGCTCACCATCAGGGGCCAGGTGAAGCCTGCCGAGGAGGTTAAGGTGCGCCGCTACTACCTGCAGGAGATCCCCCACGGTTCCTTTGTGCGCACCTTCTCCCTCCCTGTGGAGGTGGATGCCTCCCAGGCCAAGGCGGAGTTCCGCCACGGGATCCTGCGTCTCACCCTGCCCAAGGTGGCCGAGGCCCGGGCCAAGCGGATCCCCATCGAGGTGGTCCAGTAAGCCCGGAAAACCCCTTCCCCCCGGGGAGCTTCCCTGGGGGATTAAACTTTCTTTAGGGCCTCAGTAAGGCGCTTCAGGGCTTCCTCCAGCACCTCGGGGTAGGTGGCGAAGTTGAGGCGCACGTAGCGGTCGTATCCTTCCCCGAAGTTTTCCCCGGGGTTCAGGGCCACCCGGGCCTCCTTGAGGAAGAAGGAGGCTGCCTGGGAAATAGGGGTTTTGAACCAGGCCAGGTAGGTGCCCTCCGGGGGGAAGTGCCCAAGGCCCACCTCCTTGGCCCAGGCCGCTACCCGGTCGCGGTTGGCCTTGAGCCGGGCTAGGGTTTCCCCGAGCCAAGGCCCAGCCTCCAGCAGGGCGGCCTTCCAGGCAGCCATGGCCAACACGTTGGGGAAGGTGTGGGGCAGGTGGCGCTTGAAGGCCTCCACCAGGGGCCTAGGCCCCACCACCGCCCCTATGGGCAGTCCAGCCAGGTTATAAGCCTTTCCCGGACCCAGCAGGGTGAGGGTGCGCTCGGGGAGGAAGCGGGCCAGGGGCACGTGGGGCTTCTCGTAGGTCAAAGGGGCGTGGAGCTCATCGGAAACCACGATGAGGTCGTGCTTGCGGGCGATGGCGGCCAGGGCGGAAAGCTCCTCCTCGCTGTAGACCCTTCCCGTGGGGTTTTGCGGGTGGCAGAAGAGGAGGAGCCTGCTGGCATAGGCCAGGCGCTCCAGGCCCTCGAGGTCCAGCCTGTACCCCTCCTCTGTTTCCCGTAAGGGGTTGGCCAGAACCGTGCGCCTTTGCTGGCGGATGGCGGCCAGAAACGGGGGGTATATGGGGACCTGGGTCAGGACCCCCTGCCCGGGTGCGGTGAAGGCGGCCACCGCCCCATAGAGCCCCACCACCACCCCGGGCATGAAGGCCACCTCCCCTTCTAAGCCCGTTTGTTCCAGGATGAGGGCCTTGAGTTCCGGGTCCCCATCCCGTGGCGGGTAGCCCAAAAAGCCCTCGGCCCTTTCCCGTATGGCCCTCTGGATGGGCTCGGCCACGGGGAAGTCCATGTCCGCCACCCAAAGGGGCAGGACGTCCTCAGGGTAGGTGCCCCACTTCAACGAGTCCTTGCGGGGGGGAAGCACCATGGGCTTATCTTACCGGCCCAGGCGCCGCAGCATGTACCAGGAAAGGAGGATGAGGGGCAGGCTCACCACCTGGGTGGCGGTGAAGAGGCCGATGCCCAGCTCGTCATTGCGGTACACGGGAAGCCACAAGGGGTTCAGCCGGAAGGGCTCCTCGAGGACCGAGCGGAGCACGCTGTACCAGAGGATGAAGCTCCAGAAGGCGTACCCGTAAAAAGGCTTTTTGCGAAGCCAGTAGTAGGAGAGGGGCAGGAGGATGAGGCCCACCAGGGCCCCATAGATCTGGGTGAGGTGCACGGGGCCCCGGAGAAGTTCCGCGCACCGGTACACCTGGGAGATGTCCTCTATGCCGGGGCAGATTCCCGGGAAGCCCTTGGCCCACTCCGGCCAGGTGAAGCCGATGGGCAAGGAGGTGAGGCGCCCCACGGTATCCGAGCCATTCATCAGGTTCCCAATCCTGCCGGCGATGATGCCCAAGGCCACCCCCGGGGTGGCGGCGTCCAGGTAGGGCCAGAGGGGGTAGCCCTTTCGCTTATGGAAGTAGAAGAAGACCAAAGCCCCGCCCAGAATGGCCCCGTGGAAGGAGAGGCCTCCGTGCCAGATGTACAGGACCTCTATGGGGTTTTGCAGGAAGTAGCCCGGGGAGGTGAGCACGTAGCCCAGCCGGGCCCCCACCACCCCGAAGATGACCGCAAAGAAGGCCACCACCTCAAACTTCTCCGCATCCAACCCCCAGGCCCTAAGCCTGCGCTTGGCCAGCTCGAAGCCGATGAAGATGGCCAGGGTCAGGAGGAAGCCGTACCACTGGATGCGCAAGGGGCCGATTTGGATCATGGTGGGGTTCATGCCTCACCTCCCTTGGACTCCTGCCAGCGCGCCACAAGGGCCAGCAGCTCTTTCTCCCCAAAGGCTCCTTCCAAAAGCACCGCTTCCCCCAGGAGGAGCACGGGTACCCGGAAGGTGTAGAGGCGGAAAAGCCCGGGGTCTTGGTCCACATCCCGGCGCACATAGGGTATTCCCAGGGTCCAGAGGGCCCTTTCCGCCTTCTCGCAAAGGCCGCACCCCTCGCGGGTGACGAAGACCAGGTCCATGGGGAAAGCATACCTTGCTCTGGGGTAGTACCGCCGGGGGCCCCTAACCTGGTTTGGCCAGGTGGGGATGGCATCAGAAGATGGCCCGGATCACCAGGATCCCCATGGCCACGTGGACGATCGCCTTGGCCACCACGCCCCCCATGAGGCCCACCAGGGTGCCCCAGGCCGCCCGAAGGGCCTCCTCGGGTTTCCGCCCCGAAAGGTACTCAAAGAGCCAGGCCAGCACAAAGGGGAGCACCAAAACCCCCACCACTCCCAGAAAGAGGCCCAAAACCCCGCCCAAAAACGCTCCCCATAGCCCTGCCCGCCCCGCCCCGTACCTTCTGGCCCCCAGGAGGGTGGCGAGGTTGTCCAGGCTCATGGCCAGAAGGGCCAGGACGCCCAGGGCCAGCCACAGGCCCAGGGAAAGCTCCCGGAAGCCCACCAGGGCCTCATGGAGGAGGGCGGCCGCCAGGATCAGGAGGGTGGCGGGGACGAAGGGCACCAGGGTGAGGAGCACCCCCGCCCCCCAGAGGACCACGAAGAGCCAGTCGGCGAAGGCATCCACGAAAAAAGCCTAGGGTGGGGTTTCATGAGAAGGAAAAGGACATCCGCCCTGAGGCAGGGCCTTAAGCTCTAGGCGAGGAGGCGGGTATGGACTTTGGCCTACCCAAGGAGCAAGGCGTGGTCAAGACCCAACCCCCCTTCGGGGAGGTGCGGGAGGGACGGGTGGCCCTTACCCCCCAGGGGGTGCGGGAGCTGGTGGAGAGGGGCCACCGGGTCTATGTGGAGCGGGGGGCGGGAGAACGGGCGGGCTTCCCCGATGGGGCCTACGAGGAGGCCGGGGCCCGGTTGGTGAGCCGGGAGGAAGCCTTTGGCCGTGGGGAGGTGGTCTTGAAGGTGGGAAGGCCCACCCTCGAGGAGATCGCCCTGCTCCGGCCCGGAGCCACCATCATGGCCTTCATGCACCTGGCGGTGGCGGAATCCTCCCTGGTGGAGGCCATGGCGGAAAAGGGTTTGACCGCCATCGGCTACGAACTCATCGGAGCCGGGGGGAGGCGCCCCGTGCTCAAGGCCATGAGCGAGATCGCAGGCCGCCTGGCCCCCCAGATTGCCGGGAGGCTTCTGGAGGCCCCCTTTGGTCCCGGGGTGCTTCTTTCCGGGCTGCCGGGGATTCCCCCTGCGGATGTGGTCATCCTGGGGGCGGGGGTTTTGGGAAGGGCGGCGGCCCGCGCCTTTTTGGGAATGGGGGCCTCGGTCTACCTCCTGGACAAGGAGCTTTCCGCCCTGGAGGAAGCCTCCAAGGAGGCCAAGGGGGCGGTTACCGCCCTCATCACCCAAAGCCGGCTGGAGCGGTACGCCGCCTTTGCCGACGTCCTGGTGGGAGCGGTGGCGGTGCCTGGGGAGAGGGCCCCCCTCCTCCTAAGCCGGGCCCTGCTTTCCCGCATGCGCCCGGGGGCCGTGCTCCTGGATTTCGCCATCGACCAGGGGGGAATTGCGGAAACCAGCCGGGTGGGGGTGTACCAGGAGATGGGCATCACCCACTTCTGCCTCCCCAACGTTCCCGCCCTGGTGCCCCGTACCAGCAGCCACGCCCTCACCGCCACCCTTTTGCCCTTTCTCCTAGAGGTGGAGGAGGATCCCTTGGGGGTTCCCGAGCTCCGGCAAGGGGCTTACCTCCTCCTGGGCCAGAAAGGAGGCCACCTGGAATGAGCTACCGCAAGAAGCTGACTTCCCCCGAGGATGCCGTCACCCTCATCCGATCCGGGATGCGGGTCTTCGTTTCCGGAAACGCCGCCACCCCTACCCCCATCCTGAAGGCCCTGGCCGCCCGCAAGGAGGAGCTGGAGAACGTGGAACTCGTCCACCTCTTGCAGATGGGGGAGGATCCCTTTGCCTCCCCGGAGATGGAGGGGCACTTCCGGCGCCGCTCCCTCTTCGTGGGGCCCACCGACCGGGAGGCGGTGAACCAGGGCCGGGCCGACTACGTGCCCATCATGCTCCACCAGGTGCCCTGGCTTTTCAAAAGGCGCATCCTTCCCCTGGATGCCGCCATCGTCCAGGTTTCCCCACCCGACGAGCACGGCTTCTGCTCCCTGGGGGTGGAGGTGATCGCCACCAAGGCGGCCCTCGAGGCGGCCCCCATCGTGATCGCCATGGTGAACCCCAGGATGCCGAGAACCCTGGGGGATACCTTCGTCCACGTCTCCCGCTTCACCGCCATCGTGGAGCTGGACTGGCCCCTGCCCGAGCTGAAGCGGGAGGGCTTTGGCGAGGTGGAGCGGAGGATCGGGGAGCATGTGGCGAGCCTCATTGAGGATGGGGCCACCTTGCAGATGGGCATCGGGGCCATTCCCGATGCCGTGCTGGCCAGCCTCGAGGGCAGGCGGGACTTAGGCATCCACACGGAGATGATCTCCGACGGGGTTCTGGAGGCCTTTGAAAAGGGCCTTATCACCGGGGCCCGCAAGACCCTCCACCCTGGCAAGGTGATCGGCACCTTTGTCCTGGGCTCGGAACGGCTCTACCGCTTCGTCCACGACAACCCCCTCTTTGAACTCCACCCCGCGGACTACGTGAACGATCCCTTTGTGGTGGCCCAGAACCGCAAGATGGTGGCCATCAACTCCGCCATCGAGGTGGACCTTACCGGCCAGGTGGTGGCGGATTCCATCGGCACCCGCATCTACTCGGGCTTCGGCGGTCAGCTGGACTTCATCCGTGGGGCGGCGAGGAGCGAGGGGGGCAAGCCCATCATCGCCCTGCCCTCCACCGCCAAGGGGCAAAGCCGTATCGTTCCCTACTTGAAGCCAGGGGCCGGGGTGGTCACCACCCGGGCCGATGTGCACTACGTGGTCACCGAGTGGGGCATCGCCGAACTCTTCGGCCGCTCCCTAAGGGAGAGGGCCCTGGCCCTCATTGAGGTGGCCCACCCCGACTTCCGGGAGGAGCTTTTGAAAGCGGCGTGGGAGAGGAGGCTTCTGCCCAGGGTTTATCCGGGCATCGACCTGGGGCCTAAGGGTTCTGGCTAGGAAGGCGTTGCCCTAGGTTTTCCTGGTTGTTTGGGGCCTAGCGGCCTTGACAAGTGGGGGGATGAGGCTCCTAAATAGGGGGCGATGCCGAGCAAGAGCCGGCCCGAGGGGGCGCGAAAGGCGACCAAAGGACGAGAGAAAGGCTTGAAAGATACCCAGCGCGCGAGCCCTGCGTCATCGGCCAGCCTGGATGCCGACCGGGCCGGGACTCCCCGGGAGGGAGGGATTTCCACCCTGGTGGTGGTGGAATCCCCCGCCAAGGCCAGGAGCATCCAGAAGATGTTGGGGCCCGGCTATGAGGTGCGGGCGAGTTTGGGGCACGTGGCCGACCTGCCGGAACGGGAGCTTGGGGTGGATGTGGAGCGGGACTTCGCCCCCACCTACGAGATAAAAAAGGACAAGAAGCCCGTGGTGGAGGCGTTGAAGCGGGCTGCTGAGGGCAAGCGCCTTCTCATCGCCACTGACCCTGACCGGGAGGGGGAGGCCATCGGCTGGCATGTGGCGAGGCTTCTGGGCCGCGATCCCAGGGAGCCCCTAAGGGTGGAGTTCCACGAGATCACGCCCAGGGTGGTGCGGCAGGCGGTGCAAAACCCTAGGCCCATAGACCAGAACCTGGTGGATGCCCAGCAAGCCCGGAGGGTCCTGGATCGTCTGGTGGGCTATAACCTCTCTCCTCTCCTTTCCCTGGAGTTCCGCAAGCGGGCCCTCTCCGCGGGAAGGGTCCAGAGCGTGGCCCTACGGCTGGTGGTGGAGCGGGAGGAGGAGATCGAGGCCTTCCGCCCGGAGGAGTACTGGACCTTGGAGGGGGTTTTCACCCTGGGCCAGGACCGAACCCTTCCCGCAAGCCTCTATGAGGTGGAGGGCAAGCGGCTATGGGCCGGCCAGGGGGAGAAGGAGGGGAAGCTCCACCTGGCGAATGAGGCCCAGGCCCAGGCCTTGGCCGAGGAGGTCAAGGGCCGGTCCTACCGCGTGGTCCAGGTGGAGACCAAGGAGCGCCGCAAATCTCCCCCGCCTCCTTTCACCACCTCCACCTTGCAGCAGGCGGCCAGCAGCCGTCTAGGCTACACGGCAAGCCGCACCATGCGCATCGCCCAGCGCCTCTACGAGGGCGTGGATCTTCCCGAAGGGACGGTGGGCCTCATCACCTACATGCGCACCGACTCGGTGCGGGTTTCCCCGGAGGCCTTGCAAGCGGCCCGGGAGGTCATTCAAAGGATCTTTGGCCTCGAGTACCTGCCGGAAGGCCCCAGGGTTTACCGGAACCGCAAGGAGGGGGTGCAGGACGCCCACGAGGCCATCCGCCCCACCGATGTGCGGCGCACCCCCGATAGCGTGAGGAAGTACCTTTCCGACGAGGAGTATCGCCTTTACGACCTTATCTGGCGGCGTTTCGTCGCCAGCCAGATGCGGGATGCCCTCTACGACCAGACGGTGGTGCTCCTCAAGGATGAAGGGGAGGAGCCCCGTTTCACCTTCCGCGCCTCAGGCTCGGTGCTTAAGTTTGAGGGGTACCTGAAGGCCTGGGGGCGGGGGGATGAAGGGGGGGTGGCGCAAGCGGTAAATGAGGGGCAAGAGGCGGAGGTGGAACCTCCCTTGCCCCCGGTGGCGGAGGGCACAGGGGCGGAGCTTTTGGAGGTCAAGACCCAGCAACACTTTACCGAGCCCCCGCCCCGGTACACGGACGCCACCTTGGTGAAGACCATGGAGGAGCTCGGCATTGGGCGTCCCTCCACCTACGCCCCCACCCTGGAAACCCTGGAAAAGCGGGGGTATGTGGTGCGCAAGGGGCGTACCCTGCTGCCCACCCCCCTGGGTCGTCAGGTGACCCACTACCTTAAGGAGCGCTTCCCTCAGGTGGTGGCCTACGAGTTCACCGCTCGGATGGAGGATCGCCTGGACCAGGTGGAGGAAGGGAAAGCCCCCTGGCCTAAGGTGGTGTGGGAGTTTTACGAGCCCTTTCTGGGGGAACTTTCCCAGGTGCCCAAGAAGACCTGTCCCCAGTGCGGGAGGCCTTTGGAGCTAAAGGTAAGCCGGTTCGGCCAGTTTCTGGGGTGCACCGGCTACCCGGAGTGCACCTACACCGAGCCTCTGGAGAGGAAGGAGGCCGAGCCCATCGGGGAGGCTTGCCCCAAGTGCGGAAGGCCCTTGGTGCGCAAGGAGGGCCGGTATGGGAGCTTCATCGCCTGCTCCGGCTACCCCGAGTGCGATTACACCCGGGACGATGGCGAGTCCACCGGGCATGCTTGCCCCAAGTGCGGAAGCCAGGTCCTCGAGAAGCGAAGCCGCCGGGGTAAGCCCTACTACAAGTGCGAGAACAACGCCTGCGATTTCCTGTCCTTCTACCCTCTTCTGGACCAGACCTGCCCTTCCTGCGGCTGGCCCTTGGTGAAGAAGGGGGAAGGAGCCTGCATGAACCCTGCTTGCCCAGACCACGATCCCAAGCTGGTTCCTTCCCCTAAGGCCTCTGGCCAGGCTGCTTCCCCGTCAGGGGAACACCTTGCGGCTTCGGCCTCCAAGGGCAAGGGGGTAGGCCGTACCGGCGCGAGGGCTAAGGGGCAGATTCAGGAGGCTTTCCCACCTAGGCCGCCCAAGGACTGGGAGGAGCTGAAGCCCTTCCTTGGGGAACTCACCCCGGAAGAGCGCCAGGCGGCGGAGGCCTTGGCCTTTGGAGAACCCCTTTCCCCGGAGGCGGCCAGGCTGGCCCAGCGGGCCATCTTCAAGCTACGCATGAAGAAGGGCCGCGCCAGGAAGGAGGCGGTTACCTGATGGAAAGCTTCAAGCTCCACCTCCTGCGCCTGGCCCGGGAGGGGAGGGTGGAGGTGCCCGGCGTGCCGGTGCGGGGTTATACCCTGGTTGGGGAAGAAGAACGCGAGGATATGGCCTTTTACCTGGTTCTGGAGGGGGAACTGGTCATTGACCTGCCCCAAGGCCAGTACTTGCACCTCAAAAGGGGGGAGGCCGCCCGGGTTACGGAGCCCCACCGCCTTGTGCCGGTGGAGCGGGCGGTGCTTCTGGAGGTGGGGTAGGCCCCACCAGGTACACGGCACCCCAGGGCCTGTACACGCTCACCACCTTGCTCTCCCGCACCCGGCCGTCCCGGTAGCGCACGGTGCGCCTTACCTCCACCCTGGCCCCCTCGGCGGCGAAGTCCACCTGTTTGCGCACGCCAGGGGACAAGGAGGGGTCCGGGATCTCCCGGGGGGGTAAGGGAGGCTTTCTGTCGGAGATGAAGGGACCTTCCCAGCGCACCTCCCGGTCCTTGGTGCCAAAGAGGTGAAAGCGGAGGCGGGTACCCACCACGGAGCGCTGCACCAGGATGTGCCCCGGGGTGTCGTTCACCACCTTGAGGTCCTTGTAAGGCTGGATCACCGCAGCGTCCAGGCCCGTGGGCTTGTAGTAGGCCACCTGGTAGCTGTGGGCGTGGCGCTCCTTTATGGGTAGCCCGGCCAGGAAAAACGCCCGGAACAAGGTGGTGGAAACCTGGCAGACCCCACCCCCCACCCCCTGCTCCGTGCGGTCCCCCACGATGACGAAGGCTTCCTTGTATCCTTCTTCCTCGGTGATGGGCCCCAGGGCCTGATTGAAGGAGAAGGTGCCCGGGGGGATCAAGAGGCCGTCCAGCTTGCTGGAGGCAAGGAGCAGGTTGTGGGTACGCTCCCGGCTGGAACCCCGGAAGTCTGTTTCCCCGGTGGCCAGGTGCTCCCGGATTCCCAGGGCGTAGAAGTCCTTGAGGCTTGGGTTGGGCGGGAGGTAGCGCACGGGCAGGCGGAAGCTTTTGCGCCCCTTCGCCAGGGCTTCGCGATAGGCAGCCAGAACCTCAGCCTCGTCAAAGGCGAGCCCTTTTTTCTCCACTCCCTGCCAGCGCCCATCCTGCAGGATGAAGCGGGGCCTTTTGGGCTCGCGGGCCAGCTTTTTGATGAGGACTCTCAGCTCCTTCTCCGTGGCCACAGGATAGGGTTGGCTACCTACATAGCTGAGAATCTGACCATCTTCAATGACGTCCTCTTCCAGGACCAGGATGGCGGTGATAGGGGAGGAATCAGGGGTGGTGCTACCCTGGGCCAGGGCAAGGCCCAGGGCCAGCGTCCAGGCGAATCGCCGAAGCATGGGGGCAATCTATCACGTGTTCTGTTAAAGGTCTGTGAAAAGCCCCACCACCCGGTACAGGGCTTCCTCCTCCTCTTGGGAGAGGTAGCGGGCCTGTCCTACGGGGAGGTCCCCTAGGGTGAGGGGGCCCAGGGAGAGCCGCTTCAGGTAGAGGACACGGTTCCCTCGAGCCTGGAACATGCGCTTTACCTGGTGAAAGCGCCCTTCCCTCAGGACCAGCTCCACCCGGGTGGGGTCTTGGTCCCAGGAGAGCTCCGCGGGAAGAAGCCGCGTGCCCTCTAGAACCAGGCCCTCTCTAAAGGCCTCCTGGTCCTCCCTTGTGGCGGGGCGTTCCAGATGGACCAGGTAGCGCTTTTCCACCTTGTGCCGGGGATGGGTGAGGCGGTGGAGAAGCTCGCCGTCGGTGGTGAAGAGGAGAAGCCCTTCCGTGTCCTTGTCCAGGCGGCCCACCGGGGAGAGGTCCCGGGTGGGAAAGCCTTCCAGGAGAGCGTAGACCGAAGGGCCTTCCCTCCGGCTGGTCACGTACCCCGCCGGCTTGTGCAGGAGGATGTGGTGGTGGCACCGCAAGACAAGGGGTTCACCGTCCACCTCGAGGCGGGCACCTGGGGGCACGTGAAAGGCTGGGTCCCTGATCACCCGGCCTTCCACCTGCACCTGGCCGCTTCGCACCAGGCGGGCCACCTCCTTGCGGCTTCCTAGGCCCAGGTGGGCGAGGAGCTTGTCGAGCCTTTCCCCCCTCATAGCTCCAAGGCTCCTTCCAGCCACCACAGGGCCCCCTTGGCCATGGCCTGGGCGAACTCCTCCGGGGTTAGGCCCTTGGCCTCCACCCGCCCGGGGTTGAGGCCTTGGAGGAAGAGGAAGCGCTCTAAGGGGTCTTTCGGCAGATGGGGGGAGACCACCAGGAGGTCTATGTCGCTTTCCAGGTTGAAGCTACCCCGGGCTACCGAGCCATAAAGGTAAACCCGGGCCTCTCCCAGGGTTGCCCGCACCCTTGTGGCGTAGGCTCGGGCTTCTTCCAGGAGGGCCTCCCAGGCGGCCATTCGCAGCCTAAGGGCTTCCGAGGCCACGCCAAACCTCCTCTGCCCATTTCAGAACGCCCTCGGCTGCCCTTAGGGCCTCCTCAGCCCGGGCCCGCGTGTAGTACTCGTAGGGGCTTCCTTCGGGGTAGGCATCGGGATAGCGGGCGGGAATGTAATGGGCGTCTAAGGTGCGCGCCTTTTCTTCCAAGGCTTCGGGGACCTCATGGCCCGCTTCCTTCAGCGCCTGGAGCAGGCGGATCAGGGCGTGACCAAAGGCGGGCTGTCCTAGTCCCCGTAGCAGGCCCTTAAGGGCGTATTCCCCTGCCTGGTGGGCCTTAAAGCTGGCCCAGTCGTAGTCCCCTTCCTCCAGGTCCCGCTTCCCAGAGGCCAGGGTATGCTGGGCTTGCGCGTGCCATCTTGCCCACTCCTCCCGGTCCAGGGGTGCCATCCTCTTTATTCTAAAGGGCATGAGGCTTTACCAGGAGGACAGCTACGCCACCCGCTTCCAGGCCCGGGTGGTGCGGGCTTGGAGCGATGAGCAGGGCCACCATGTCGTGCTTTCTCAAACCCTCTTTTACCCGGAGTCCGGGGGGCAACCTGCGGACACGGGCGTGCTGAAAGGGGAGTTTGGCCAGGTGCGGGTGCTTTACGTCTTTGAGGAAGCCAAGGCCTTCGGGGATGTGGTGCACCGTGTGGACGGCCCTATCCCCGAGGGAGCGGAGGTGGAGGGAGAGATCGACTGGAACCGGCGGTTTCGACACATGCAGCGCCACACCGCCCAGCACATTCTTTCCCAGGCCCTCCTCAGGGCCGGGGGGTACCACACCATCGCCGTGAGCCTGGATAGCCCGGTTTCCACCGTGGACCTCGAGGAGGAAGTGGAGGAGGCCAAGCTCCAGGAGGCGGAGGCCCTGGCCAACTTCGCCGTGTACGCGGACTACCCCATAGAGGCCTTTTGGGTTTCTGAGGAGGAGCTTGCCCGTTACCCTTTAAGGCGGCCTCCCAAGGTTCAGGGCCAGGTGCGCCTGGTGCGGATCGGGGACTTTGACCTGGCGGCCTGCGGGGGCACCCACCTGAGGACCAGTGCCCAGGCGGGCCCCATCAAGGTCCTGAAGTGGGAGCGGTACAAGGGGGGAAGCCGGGTGTACTTCATGGCGGGGTGGGAGGCTTTGGAGGACTACCATGCCAAGCACGCCCTGCTTTCCCGCCTGGCCCTTTCCTTCTCCACCAGCCCCCTGGAGCTGGAAAAACCGGTGCGTCGGCTTCAGGAAGAGGTGTACGCCCTAAAGGGCGAGAACCTGGAGCTTAAGGAGGCTTTGGTGGAGGCCCTCCTGCCCCGGGCCCTCGAGGAGCGGGTGCTCCTGGTGCCGGCTCCCGTCCTGGGGGACCTGGCCAAGAGGCTTCTTTCCTGGAGCGAGAAGACCTTTTTGCTCCTTTCCCCCGAGGGTCGCTTCGCCGCCCTGGGCCCCGGCCGGCAGGAGGTTTTGGAAAGGCTTAAGGCCCTTGGGGCCAAGGGCGGGGGAAAGGAGGTGGTCCAGGGAAGCCTGCCCAAGGAAAAGGTGGCCGCGGCCTTGGATCCAGGCCTCGTAAGCTAAGGCCATGGGGCTTTTTGAGGGAAAGGGCGTCTTGGTGACGGGAGCGGCCCGGGGTATCGGCCGGGCCATCGCGCGGGCCTTCGCCCGGGAAGGGGCCCTGGTGGCCCTTTGCGATCTGCATCCCCAGGGGCGGGGGGTGGCGGAGGAGATCGGGGGCTTCTTCGTGCAGGCGGACTTGGCCGAGGAGAGGGACCGGGTGCGTTTCGTGGAGGAGGCAGCCCATGCCCTGGGACGGGTGGACGTGCTGGTCAATAACGCAGCCATCAGCGCCCCAGGGTCGGCCCTGACCGTGAAGCTCCCCGAGTGGCGAAGGGTTTTGGAGGTGAACCTCACCGCTCCCATGCACCTCTCCGCCCTGGCAGCCAGGGAGATGGCCAAGGTGGGCGGGGGGGCCATCGTAAACGTGGCCAGCGTTCAGGGGCTTTTCGCCGAGCAGGAAAACGCCGCCTACAACGCCTCCAAGGGAGGGCTGGTCAACCTCACCCGTTCCCTGGCCCTGGACCTGGCTCCCTTGGGCATCCGGGTGAACGCCGTGGCCCCGGGGGCCATTGCCACGGAGGCGGTGCTGGAGGCCATCGCTCTTTCCGAGGACCCGGAGAGGACCCGCCGGGACTGGGAGGACCTTCACGCCCTGAGGAGGCTGGGCCAACCCGAGGAAGTGGCGGAGGCGGTGCTTTTCCTGGCCTCGGAGAAGGCCAGCTTCATCACCGGGGCCATTCTGGTGGTGGACGGGGGGATGACGGCGAGCTTCATGATGGCGGGTAGGCCAGTGTAGCGCCACCCCACCCTGGTTTCGCCAGGGTGGGGGGCCCGGCCAATCCCTAGCCTGCGCTATTTAGGCCCTTACCGATATGGCGAAAAAGGGCATCACGTGGCGTGGTCCTTGTAGGGCTCTCCCCGCAGGTCGGAGATCAAGTGGATGGCCACGTAGGCCCCGTCCCCTGCGCTCACGATGGCGTGTCCCGGCACCTTGCCCCGGGCCACCCCGGCGGCGTAGACCCTGGGATAGCTGGTACGGCCGGCCTCGTCGGTTTCTATGTGGACTCCCTTGCGGGTAAGGCCCAAGAGGGAGGGCAGGGTGGGGTCTTTGTGGGTGCAGAGGAGAAGCCTTTCCGCTTCCACCACGCCCTCCTCGGTTTCCACTTCAAAGACCCCCCCCAGGTCCCGCACCCCCTTGACCACGCCCCTTTGGATCTCTGCCCCGTAGCGGCGGGCGTGCTCTTTCAGCCTCTCTAGAAGCTCCTCGCCCGAGGGTTCGTCCAGCAGGCCAGGGTAGTTGGGGACCCGGCTCACCTGGGCGATCTTGGAATGGCCCCCGTCCAGCACCAGGACCTTAAGCCCGGCCCTGGCGAGGAAAAGGGCCGCGGAAAGACCCGAGGGGCCGCCGCCTACCACGAGAACGTCCCACATACCTTTTAGAGTATATGGGTCGGGAACGGAGGAGAGAAGGCAAGGTATAATCGGCGGCGCATGATCTTGGACGACCGCTACCCGGTGCTGGAAACCCTCGAGGAGAAGGAGGGAATCACCCTTTATCGGGTGGAGGGCGGGGTGGTTTTCTTTTTCCAGGTGCGCACCCCCGAGGACAAGGAGCGCTTTTACCGGTACCGGGCGGCCATCAAACGCCTAGAGGAGCTCGGGCTTGTGGAGGCGGTGGTTTCCGCCAAGCCCGGGCGCTACTACGCCTTTTTCCCGGAACGTCCCCTGGCCCGTAAGGCTCCGCCCCGGCCTGCCCTCGAGGCCCTGGCTCCCTTGGGTTTTGGCCCGGAGCATCTGGTCATGGCCGAGGAGGGGGTGGCTTACCTGTCCCCTTGGCCCTTGGGGTCTGCCCGGCGGGCCTTGGCCCGGGCTCCTTCCCGCCTCCGGCCGGGCTTTCTTAAAGCTGTTCCCTTTGGGAAGCAACTGGGGGTGGCCCCGGGTCTTCTCCTTTCCCTCCTGGGGCTATGGCTTTTTTCCCAAGGGGTTTACCGCTACTTCAACCCTCCGGAGTACACCGTGCCGAACCTGGTGGGCAAAACCGCCCGGGAGGCCTTTCTCCTTTTGAAGGATACGGGGCTCAGGCTGGAGGTGGTGGAGGGGAACGACCCGGCCAAGCCCAGGGAGGTGGTGCTGGTCCAGGAGCCTCCCCCGGGAACCCGCCTTAGGGCGGGGCGCACCGTGCGCCTCACCCTTAACCAAGCCCGGCTGAACCCCTTGCCCGAGCTCAAGGGACTGCGCCAGGAGGAGGCGGAAGCCAGGCTCTCCGAGCTGGGCTACCGCCTGGCTGGGGTGGCCCAGGTGGAAAGCCCCGAGCCCCTGGGCACGGTCCTGGCCAGCGACCCACCCCCTGGAACCCCCCTGCCTCCTGGGGCCCCGGTGCGGCTTCTGGTTTCCCGGGGTGCTTCCCTGGGTCCCACGGTGCCCCTTCCCCAGCTCACGGGTTTAAGCCAAAAGGAAGCGCTTTTCCTCCTGAACGCCATGGGCCTGCAGGTCCAGGTGGAGGAGGTGCCTTCCGGCGCCCCGCCCGGCACAGTGTTGGCCCAGGAGCCCGCTCCTGGCACCCCCATGCCGCCAGGAAGCGGGGTGCGTCTGAGGGTGGCGGCAAGGGGAGAGGTGCGGGTGGGGGCTTTGAGCCCTTTGCCTGCCCCTAAGCCCGAGGCCCGTACCGTGACCCTGGCCTTGAACCTTCCCCGGGAGGCAGAGGGACGCCAGGTGCGCCTGGTGCTGGTGGACGACCGGGGGGAGCACCTGGTTTACGAGGGGGAAGGCCGTGGGGGCCTGAGGGTTTCGGGTACCTACGAAGCGGTGGGGGAGGCCCGCTTTCGCCTTTACCTGGACGGGGTGCTCTTCCAGGAGTGGGCCCCCTGAGGGTTCCCTGGTTTGGGGAGGAGGGCGTGAAAGGAGGCTGGGCCGAGGACCTGGCGCTCGCCTACTTTCTTGAGCGGGGCTACCGGCTTCTTGGCCGCAACCGCCGCACCCCCTTTGGGGAGGTGGACCTGTTTCTGGAAAAGGACGGGATTTACGTGCTGGTGGAGGTCAAGCAAAGGAGCTCAGGGGCTTACGGCACGCCCTTGGAGGCCTTAACCCCCAGGAAGGTGGGGCGCCTTTTACAAAGCGCCCGTTATCTATTGGGACGGGACGATCTCCCGGTGAGGCTCGAGGCCATCCTGGTCCACGGGACTCCGAGGGCCCACCGGATAGAGCACCTGGTGTTGGAAGTGTAGGGGGAAATCCCCTCTCCCTTGGTCCTTTGGGTAAGCTTGAGGGTGTTTAGGAACCTCGAGGCCTACCTCCAAGCCCTGGAGAGGCGGGGGGAGCTCAAGCGAATAAGGGTGCCCGTTTCCAGCGAGCTGGAGATCACGGAGATTGCCGACCGCATGGTGAAAACGGGGGGTCCTGCCCTCCTTTTTGAAAGGGTGGTGGGTAAGGACTTCCCTGTGGCCATAGGCCTCTTTGGCACCCGGGAGCGCACTGCCTTCGCCCTGGGGGTTAGGGACCTGGACGAGCTTTCTGAGAAGGTGGCCCGCTTGCTGGAGTTGAGGCCGGGAAGGGGGGGGATTTCCGCCCTCATGGGCCTTCTTCCCAAGCTTCCCCTTCTTAGAGGGTTTTTCCCCAGATGGGTGGGGAGGGCCCCGGTGCAGGAGGTGATTCTCAAGGGAGAGGCAGTGGACCTCTTCCGCCTTCCCATCCTGAAGTGCTGGCCCTTGGACGGAGGGCCCTTCCTCACCCTACCCCTGGTGATCACCAAGGACCCGGAGACCGGGGAGCTCAACGTGGGCATGTACCGCATGCAGGTTCTGGACAAAAGGAGCACGGCCATGCACTGGCAGCTCCACAAGGTGGGCCGCCAGCACCTGGAAAAGGCCAGAAAGCTGGGGAAAAAGCTGGAAGTGGCCGTGGCCCTGGGGGGGGATCCCATCCTCACCTACGCCGCCACCGCCCCTTTACCCCCTCTTCCAGGGGTAAGCGAGTTCCACCTGGCGGGGTTCCTGCGGGGAGCTTCCGTGGAGCTCACCCGGGGCGTCACCGTGGACCTTCCTGTCCCCGCCGAGGCGGAGTTCGTGCTGGAGGGCTACATTGACCCGGAAGAGCCCCTGGTGGAGGAGGGTCCCTTTGGGGACCACACGGGCTTCTACACCCCCGTGGATCTCTATCCCCGCTTCCACGTGACCGCCATTACCCACCGGAAAAGGGCCATCTACCCCGCCACCATCGTGGGGGTACCTCCCATGGAGGACGCCTACCTTATCGAGGCTTCCGAGCGCCTTTTCCTGCCGCCTTTGCGCCTCATCCTCCCCGAGGTGGTGGACTACCACATGCCCCCGGAAGGGGTGGCCCACAACTGGGTGAACGTGGCTTTGCGCAAGGCCTATCCGGGCCAGGCCTACAAGGTGGCTTACGGGATGCTGGGGCTTGGGCAGATGATGTTCGCCAAGGTGATCGTGGCCGTGGATGGGGATGTTCCGGTGAGGCCGGGGTTTCAAACCCTTTTGGAAGCCCTCAAGCATGCCCTGCCTGGGCGGGATACCCTCCTCCTTCGGGGGCCTATGGATGTGCTGGACCATAGCTCAAGGAGCTTCGCCTTCGGTGGGAAGCTTCTTGTGGATGGTACCCGTAAGCTTCCCGAGGAGGGGGGGGAGGTGCCCTTCACCCCTAGGGTCCATGCCGAGCTTCCCCAAGACCCGGAGGCCCTGGCCCAAAGGCAGTGGCCGGGCATCTGGGGGATTACCTTGCGCAAGGAGAGGCCAGGCCAGGCCTTGGCCCTGGCGGAAAGGCTCCTCAAGACGCCGCAAAGCGCTGGTATACGCTTGATGCTCCTGGCAGACCACGACACCCTCCTCACCCCCGAGGAACTTCTTTGGGCTGTGCTCAACAACATAGATCCGGAGCGGGATGCCCGGGTATTGGAGGGAGTGGAGGGCCCCGTCTTGGTGCTGGACGGCACCCGCAAGCTGCCCCAGGAGGGCTTTGCCCGCACCTGGCCCGAGCGCATCCTTATGGATGCGCGGATCAAGGCCCTGGTGGACTCCCGCTGGGAGGAGTACGGCTTCTAGACGGTTCGCAGGGCCCGGTTGCGAAGGAGGGCGCTCTTGAACGCCCGGACCACTTCCCGGTCCAGGCGTCCTTGGCGCACCTCGTTTTCCAGGGCCTGCAAGGCTTCCTCGGGCCGGGCTACCTTACGGTAGGTGCGCACGCTGGTCAAGGCATCGTAGATGTCGGCGGCGGTCACCGCCTGCACCAAGAGGGGTATCTGGGTTAGGCCGTCGGGGTAGCCGGAGCCATCCAGCTTCTCGTGGTGCCAGCGCACGTAGGGTTTTAAGCGGGCGTAGGCTCGAAGGGGCCGGATGATCTCGTCCCCCTTCACTGGGTGCTCCTGGATAAGGCGCCACTCGGGCTCCGTGAGGGTATAGTCTCCCCGGAGGATGTGGTCGGGGATACCGATCTTGCCTACGTCGTGAAGAAGCGCTCCCATGTGGAGGTCCTCGAGCTCCTCGGGCTTCGCCCCGAGCTCCTCCGCGGTCCAAAGGGCGTACTGGGCCACCCTTTCCCCGTGACCGGCGGTGTAGGCGTCCTTGGCCTCCACCGCCCGCACCAGGGCAAAAAGGGCCCTTTCCAGGTCCTCCAGCTTCTCTTGGAGTTTTCGGCGCTCCAGATGGCCCTTGACCCGAAGCCTGAGCTCCACCAAGTCCACGGGGAGCTTTAGGAAGTCGTCGGCCCCGGCCTCAATTCCCTTAAGGCGCACCTCCCGGTCCCCGTCGGCGGTGAGGAGGATGACGGGGAGCAAGGGGTCCAGGGCCTTTACCCTGCGGGTGAGCTCGAGGCCGTCCATGATGGGCATGTGTAGGTCGGTGAGCACCACGTGGGGGAGGCTATCCCGAAGGAGGTCCAGGGCCTCTTGCCCGTTTCTGGCTTCCTGAACCTCCACTCCCAAAGGTTCCAGGGCCCGCATGAGGAGGAGGCGCTGGATGGGCTCGTCGTCTACCAGCAAAACCTTTTTTACGAGGGGGGACTGTGGGTGTTTCATAGCTTCACCCCGTGGAGTAGCTGGCCCAAAAGCCCTGGGCGGCCGCTTTCCATTTGCCCCGTGCGTTGCACCAGCCCTTTCCGCTCCAGGCGGAAGAGGTGAAACCGAACCAGGTCCAGGGGTAGGCCAAGGGCCTTGGAGAGGCCTTCCGCGGACACCCCCTTTTCCAGGTAGGGAAGCGACTTGGCCAGAAAGCTTTCCTCCGGGAGGTGCTTCTTGGCCACCGCAGAAGCCTTGAAGATGGCTTTGGGAGGGGGGAAGTACGGGCGGTAGCGCTCCAGCTCATCCTGGAGGGTGACGGTGCTTAGAAGGACCTTCCCCACAGGCCAGTTCAAGCGCACCTTGTGCTTGGGCTTGGCGCCGGGGAGGAACTCGAAGCTGCCCTCGCGGGCTTGCAGCAAGGCTTGCAGGGTGGCTTTGGCGGCCAGGGCCTCCAGGGGCTTGCCGTGCTGGTCAATGGAGCGGATGTAGCCTGGCTTCAAGTAAACGGTGGTGGCGGGAATATCCTTCAGGTTCCAAATTTCCAGGGCCCCCTCCTTGTGGGCGAGAAGTTGGAGGAGCTCCTCGAGGGGCAGTGCATTGAGGCTTCCGAACAGGGCCATAACCCAACCTCCTGCCTTTACCCTAGAGCCCCCCTGTGAAAAGGATTTGAAAAAAGCGTATAATCCCCCCTTGTGCTGGTGCGGCCCGCTCTTCTTCCCCTTTGGCCTCCACGGCTGGTGGATCTTTTCGGCCGGGAGGGACCTTTGGTCCTCGAGGTGGGCTTTGGCGACGGGCGCTTCACCGCGGAGCTTGCCAAGGCCCATCCGGAATGGCTCATCCTGGGGGCTGAGGTCTCGGCGGCCAGCGTCCAAAGGGCTTACCGGCGCTTGCGCCGGGAAGGAATAGCGAACGTGCGCCTTTACCACGGGCAAGGCCTCTTTGCCCTGAGGAACCTGGTGCCCCCGGGGAGCCTAAAGCGGGTCATCGTCAACTTCCCCGATCCCTGGCCCAAGAAGCGGCACCAGCGGAAGCGGCTTTTGCAGGAGGGATTTTTCCGCAGGCTTTCCACTAGGCTCGTGGAGGGCGGAGACCTCCTCCTCACCACCGACCACGAGGAGTACTTCCACTTCGCCCTGGAGGAGGCGAAACGGAGCGGGCTTTACCGGGTGGAAGTTAAGGAGCCACCGGAGGCCCACTTGCGCACCAAGTATGCCCTCAAGTGGAAGGAGGCGGGCCGGACCTTCTTCCATGCGGTGTTCACCAAGGTGGCCGAGGATCCCACGCCTTGGCCGCCCATAAGGAGGTACGAGGTGGCCCATGCGCTGTTGAGGGGGGAACTGCCCAAGGAACTTACCCTTGCCAAGGCTCCCGTGGCCGTCCCCGGGGGGGTGGCGGTTTTTCTGGAGGTGGCCCGGGGGGAGGAAGGGTTTTACGTGCTCACCCACGTGGAGGAAGAAGATCTCACCCAGGATTTGCTTCTGGAGGTGAGGAGGAGTGCCCGCGGGCTCTATGCGGGGGTTAGCCGCTTCGGTAGCCCCCTCATCACCGAGGGGGTGAAGGAGGCGGTGCGGGCCCTGGTGCGGGAGCTCGGGAGGGTGGGCCTCGAGGTGGTCCAGGACCACACCTAGCCCACGCCCTAAAATAGCCCTATGCACGCCCATGTGATCCTGGCCGCCGGGCAGGGGACCCGCATGAAATCCCGCCTGCCCAAGGTGCTCCATCCCCTCCTGGGCAAGCCCATGCTGGCCTATGCGGTGGAAACGGCCCTGGCCCTGGAACCCCAAAGGCTGGTGGTGGTGGTGGGGCATGGAGCCAAGCAGGTGATGGAGGTCCTAAAGGCCTATCCGGTGGAGGTGGCGGTGCAGGAAGAACAGCTCGGCACCGCCCACGCCCTTTTGCAGGCGGAGGCCTTGTTAAAGGACTTTCCTGGCCCCACCCTGGTCACCCAGGGGGATACGCCCCTTCTTCGCCCGGAAACCCTAAGGGACCTTCTGGAAAGGGTGGAGGAGGGAGCGGGGATGGCCCTCCTCACCGTGGAGCTTTCTGACCCCACCGGCTACGGCCGCATCCTGCGCCAGGGGGAGGAGATCTTAGGCAGTGTGGAGGAGAAGGATGCCTCCCCTGAGGTCAAGGCCATCCGGGAGGTGAACGCTGGGGCCTATGCCTTTGACGGCTTCCTCTTCCAGGCCCTTAAGGAGGTGCGAAACGAAAACGCCGCCCGGGAGTACTACCTCCCCGACCTCATCGCCATCTACCGGGCCAAGGGGCGGAGGGTGGTGGCGGTGAAGGGCGTGGTGGAGGAAGCCTTGGGGGTGAACACCCGGGAGGAACTCGCCCGGGTGGAGGGAGTGCTCCTTTCGGCCTTGCGCCGGGAGTGGATGCGAAAGGGAGTGCGGATGATCCTTCCCGAGAGCATCTACCTGGAGGCCAGCGTGGAGCTGGCCCCGGACGTGACCCTCTGGCCAGGGGTGGTGCTTAAGGGCAAGACCCGAATCGGCGAGGGGGCGGAGGTGGGACCCTATGCGGTCCTCGAGGACACCCTCCTGGAACCGGGGGCCCGGGTATTGGCCCACACCGTGGCCCAGGGGGCGGTGATCGGTAGGGGAGCCGGCGCCGGGCCCTTCGCCCGGCTACGCCCCGGGGCCGTTCTCAGGGAGGGGGCCCACGTGGGCAACTTCGTGGAAGTGAAGAATAGCCTCCTCCACCCCGGGGTCAAGGCGGGGCACCTGGCCTATTTGGGGGATGCCGAGGTGGGGGAGGGCACCAACATCGGGGCCGGGGTCATCACCGCCAACTACGATGGCAAGCGCAAGCACAGAACCTTCATCGGCAAGGGAGCCTTTATCGGTTCCAACAGCGTGTTGGTGGCCCCGGTGCGGGTGGGGGATGGGGCCATGGTGGGGGCGGGGAGCGTGATCACCCACGATGTGCCCGAGGATGCCCTGGCCATAGCGCGGGAGAGGCAGCGGAACCTCGAGGGCTACGCCCGGCGCAAGCGGGAGGGGGACTAGGGTTTCACCTTCCTTTCAGCCCGGGTGGTAAACTGGGGGGTATGAACCTGGGCATGCCGGAAATCCTGGTGATCCTGGTGGTGGCCCTCCTCATCTTCGGGCCCAAGAAACTCCCCGAGCTCGGCCGTTCCCTGGGCCAGAGCATCCGGGAGTTCAAGCGGGGGGCCCAGGAGATCCGGGAGGAGCTGGAGAAGAGCGTGGACGTGCGGGAAGATAAGGGCCCCGAAGGGGCTAGGCTGGCTAGGGAAGATAAGGGCCCCGAAGGGGCTAGGGAGGAGCTGAGGCCCAAGCCGGTTTCTGAGGCTGCCCCCTCCAAGGCCCCTGAGGGTTCTGAACTTCAAGAGGAGCGTAAGGCTTGAAGGAAGCCCCACTGGTTGAACACCTGGAGGAGCTCAGGGCCCGTATCCTCTGGTCCCTGGTGGCCTGGGTGGTGGGTACGGGGGTGGCCTGGAGTTTTAGGGTCCAGCTTCTGGAGTGGCTGAAGCGGCCCTTGGACCTGGCGGCCCAGCAGAACCGCATCCAGGTGAACCTCATCGTCTTGGACATCACCGAGCCCTTCTTGGTTTCCTTGAAGGTGGCGGCCTTCGGGGGGCTGGTGTTGGCCCTGCCCTTCGTCGTCTACCAGGTCTGGGCCTTCATCGCCCCGGGGCTTTACGAGCACGAGAAGCGGCTGGCGGTGCCCTTCTTGCTGGGGGCTGGGTTTAGCTTCGCCTTGGGGGCCCTCTTCGCCTACTACGGCTTTTTGCCCTTCGCCATACCCTTCCTCCTGGGCTTTTTGGGTGAGGTCATCACCCCCCAGATCTCCATCGGCCGCTACATGGGCCAGGTCCTCATGATGATGGGGGTCATGGGCCTGGTCTTTGAGATGCCGGTGGTGAGCTACTTGCTGGCCCGCCTGGGGATCCTTTCCTCCGCCTTCCTGGCCCGCAACTGGCGGGTCGCCGTGGTCCTTCTCCTCAGCCTGGCGGCCCTCATCACCCCCACGGTGGACGTGGTGTCCTTGGCCATCGTCACCGGTCCTCTGTTGGTCCTGTATTGGATCTCCGTGCTGGTGGCCAGGGTGGCGGAGCGGGCCAGGCCCAGGGAGGAAGCCGCTTGACACCCCAAGGGGCTTTGCCCCATAGAATAGCCCATGGACGAGCGCATCCTGGCCCTGCGTAGGGAGGTGGACCGGGTTAACCGGGAAATCCTGCGCCTCCTCTCCGAACGGGGAAGGCTGGTGCAGGAGATCGGCCGCATCCAGACCGAGCTCGGCCTGCCCCACTACGACCCCAAGCGAGAGGAGGAGATGCTGGCCTACCTCACCGCCGAAAACCCCGGTCCCTTTCCTCCGGAAACCATCCGAAAGCTTTTCAAGGAGATCTTCAAGGCCAGCCTGGACCTCGAGGAGCGGGAGGACCAGAAGAAGTTCCTCTATTCCCGCAGGCACAAGCCCGAGCCCACCCGGGTGCGGGTGGGGGAGGTGGTCTTCGGGGAGAAGCCCCTCCTTATCGCCGGCCCCTGCTCCATCGAGTCCGAGGAGCAGATGATGGAAACCGCCCGCTTCCTTTCCTCCAAGGGAGTCAAGGTGCTAAGGGGCGGGGCCTTCAAGCCCAGGACCAGCCCCTATGGCTTCCAGGGCCTGGGGGTGGAGGGGCTAAGGATCGGTCGCAAGGCGGCGGAGGCCTTCGGCATGGTTTTCGTCACCGAGGTCATGGATACCCGGGACGTGGAGGTGGTGGCGGAATACGCGGATATCCTCCAAATCGGGGCCCGGAACATGCAGAACTTCGCCCTCCTCAAGGAGGTGGGGCGCTCGGGTAAGCCCGTCCTTCTCAAGAGGGGGCTTTCCGCCACCATGGAGGAGTGGTTCTATGCCGCCGAGTACATCCTGAGCCAGGGCAACGAGCAGGTCATCCTGGCGGAAAGGGGAATCCGCACCTTTGAGCGCTGGACGCGGAACACCCTGGACCTCTCCGCCGTGGCCTTGGCCAAGCAGGAAACCCACCTGCCCGTGGTGGTGGATGTGACCCACGCCGCCGGGCGCACGGATCTTCTTGCCCCCCTGGCCCGGGCGGCCTTGGCGGTGGGGGCGGATGGGGTGCACGTGGAGGTCCACCCCAACCCCAAGGTGGCCCTTTCCGACAACCAACAACAGATGGACTTCCGGCAGTTTGAGGCCTTCCTGCGGGCCATACAGGACCTCCTAAGGGCGTGAATGGGCTTCTTGGATAACCTTCTGAACGCCTTCCTCAAGGCCACGGACCCCAGGCCCCGCTACACGGAGGCCCGTTGCCTCCTCTACAAGAACAGCGTGGGGGGGTGCGACCGTTGCTACCAGGCCTGTCCCAAGGGGGCGGTGCGCCTGGAAAGCTTCCGGGTGGAGCTGGACGAGGTGCTCTGCACCGGGTGCGGCCTCTGCACGGGAGTCTGCCCTGGGGTGGCCTTGGAGTACCCCTTGGGGGGCATCCAGGAGGCCTTGATCCGGGGCAGGGGGCAGATCCGCTGCTCCAAGGCGGAGGGCAAGGGGGAGGAGGTCTTGTGTCTGGGCCGCCTGACCCCGGGGCTTTTGGCGGAGGCGGGTAGCCGCTTTGGGAAGGTGGTCTTGGCCCGGGGGGATTGCTCCTCCTGTAGGATCGGGGGGCCTGCGGTGCCCGAGCACCTGGAAAGGATGGTGGAAGAGGCCCAGCGCTACCACCCCGTGGAGGTGCAAGTCCTGCAAGGGGAGCTTCCCGGGGAGAAGGTGGGGCGGAGGGAACTTTTCCAGGCCCTTTTGGGTAGCGCCAAGCGCACCGCCGCCGACCTGGTGCCCGAGCTTCCCCTTCCTGTCCCGGAGGAGGAAAAGGGCATGCCGGCGGAGCTTCGCCTGCGCCTTTTGGCGGCCAGGCGGGCTTCCGAGGTGCGCTGGCCCAGGATCCGGGTGGAGGAGGGATGCACCCTTTGCCCGGTGTGCACCAACGTCTGCCCCACGGAGGCGGTCTACAGGGTGCGGGAGGGGGAGGAGTACGTCCTAAGGCTTAAGGTGGAGGCTTGCACGGGATGCGGGGCCTGTGTGGAAAGCTGCCCGCCTCAGGTGATCCGCCTCGAGGAGGCGGGTAAGGAGGAGCTTTTCCAGGAGCTGGAGCTTTACCGGGGAAGGCCTCCTTGGTACGATCTCTGAGCCTCGGGCGGGATCCGGCTGGCCAGAGGGTTTGCCCCGGGTGAACTGGCCTTTTGGGAGCTTCCCCGGGCTTTTCCCCTGGGGGGAGGGCAGGATTTCTGGGAAAGGGGCATGGCCCTCTTCCCGAAAGGATCCTGAACTTGGTATAAAGGGAGTCAAACCATGGAAGCCGACGCCATCGTGGTAGGGGGTGGACTGGCCGGACTGGTGGCGGCCACGGAGATCGCGGGGACCGGTAGGCGGGTTTTTCTCCTGGAGCAGGAGCCTTACCTGGGAGGTCAAGCCTACTGGTCCTTCGGGGGGCTTTTCCTGGTGGACTCCCCGGAGCAACGGCGTTTGGGTATCCGGGACTCCCTGGAGCTCGCTCGGGAGGACTGGTTCGGGGCGGCGGGGTTTGACAGGGAGACGGACTCATGGGGCAGGCGTTTCGCCGAGGCCTATCTGGAGTTCGCCGCCGGCGAGAAGCGGGCCTGGCTTACCTCCTTAGGAGTCCGTTTCTTCCCCGTGGTGGGCTGGGCGGAGCGCGGAGGGGGCCTTGCCCTTGGCCATGGCAACTCCGTTCCCCGCTTCCACATCGTGTGGGGGACGGGGCCAGGGCTCCTGGAGCCCTTCCTGCGGCGGGTTCAGGAATTGCAGGACAGGGGTTTGCTTAAGGTTTTTCTCCGGCATCGTGTGGAGGAGGTCCTGCTGGAGAAGGGCCGGGTGGTGGGGGTCATGGGGACTGTCCTGGAGCCGGACACCGTTCCCCGGGGGGCGCCCTCGAGCCGCAAGCCCAAGGGGGAGTTTCGCTTCCTAGCCCAGGCGGTGGTTTTGACCACGGGGGGCATGGGGGCCAACCTGGACTTGGTGCGCCGCTTCTGGCCCAGGCGCATGGGGGAACCCCCAAGGAGGATGCTTTCCGGGGTCCCGGACCACGTGGATGGGTCGGGTCTTTTCCTGGCGGAGCGGGCTGGGGCTGCCCTTGTCAACCTGGACCGCATGTGGCACTACCCCGAGGGAGTGGAGAACCACGCCCCTATTTGGAGCCACCACGGGATCCGCATCCTTCCGGGTCCCTCGGCTCTTTGGGTGGATGCCACGGGAAGGCGCCTTCCCCCGCCTTGCTTTCCCGGCTTTGATGCGCTAGAAACCTTGCGCCATCTGCGGAGCACGGGATTGGATTGGAGCTGGTTCATTTTGGATCTCAGGACCCTGGCCAAAGAGTTTGCCCTGTCCGGTTCGGAGCAGAATCCGGACCTTACCGGGAGGAGCTGGCTGGGCGTGGTGCGAAACCGGATTTTCGGTCCCTCCGGTCCGGTTAGGGCCTTTTTGCAGCGGGGCAAGGACTTCTTGGTGGATGAAACCCTTTCCGGGCTGATGCGCAAGATGGAGGCCTTGGCCCCCGGGGTCCTGGATCCCGTGCGATTGGAAAGGGAGGTGAAGGCCAGGGACCGGGAGCTTTCCAACCCCTTCTGTAAGGACGCGCAGCTTTTGGCCGTCCAGGGATTCCGGCGCTATCTGGGAGATCGGCTCTTCCGCGTGGCCAAACCCCACCCCTTCCTGGGCGGCAGGGGCGGTCCCTTGGTGGCGGTACGCCTTTGGACCCTGACCCGCAAGACCCTAGGGGGTATTCAAACCGACCTCAAGGGGCGGGCCCTTACCCTCCAAGGGGAGCCCGTGCCAGGCCTTTTTGCCGCAGGGGAGGTGGCGGGATTTGGCGGTGGAGGGATGCACGGGTATAAGGCTCTGGAGGGAACCTTTTTGGGGGGATGCCTTTTCTCTGGGCTTTTGGCCGCCAAGGGGGTGGCGGAGGAGCTAGGATAGTTCCCATGTGCTTACACCACGTGGGCATTGCGGTGGAGGACTTAGAGGAGGCCAAGGCCCGTTACGGGCTTTTGGGCTTTGGCGTGGTGGCGGAAGGGGAGGTGGCCGCCCAGGGGGTGCGGGTGGCCCTGCTCCGGGGGGAAGGGGAGACCCTTCTGGAGCTCCTCGCCCCCTTGGGGCCGGATACACCGGTGGGGCGCTTTCTGGCCAAGCGGGGTCCTGGGCTTCATCACCTGGCCTTTGCCACCTCCCGGATTGAGGAGGAGCTTGCCCGGCTGAAGGCGGCGGGGGCCAGGCTCATCGACGAGGTCCCCCGGCCGGGTTTTGGCGGGCACCGGGTGGCCTTCCTCCACCCCGGCTTTGGCCTCGGGGTGCTTTGGGAACTGGTGGAGACGGAGGGTGCGTAGGCCAGGGTTCCGCTGGGTGCCGGCCCTCCTCGCCCTGGGGGAGATGGGGCTACTCTGGTGGCTTTCGGACCAGCCCGCCACCGGGATGGGCCTGCCCCATCCCTGGGACAAGGGTGCCCATTTCCTGGCCTATGGGCTTTTGGGCTTCCTCCTGGGGGTGGCCTTCGGGGATTTCCGTCCCGCCCTCCTCCTGGCCGCCCTCTACGGGGTGGTGGACGAGTGGCACCAAAGCCGCGTTCCCGGACGGGAGGCCTTCGGCTGGGACCTTGTGGCGGACTTCCTGGGGGCCTGTCTGGGGGCTGGGTGGGGGGGTAGATGGGGAGCTCCAGAAGCCTTCCGCCCTTGGCGGAGGCGGCCAGGAGGATGGCCTCGGCGATGAGTTCCGGGGCGATCCAGCGGCTGGGGTCGGCCTCCGGCATGGCCTTCCGGTTGGCCTCAGTATCCAGGGTACCCATCGGGTAGACGAGGAGGAAGCGCACCCCCTGCACCTCCCCCTGGAGGGAGCGGATGAGGCTGGCCAAGGCGGTCTTGGCCATGGTGTATAGGGCCCTTCCTGGGCCGGCCCCCGTCCAGGCGGGGCCGGCGGCGATGGCGGCGAAAAACCCCTCGCCTCGAGCCTCCAGGTAGGGCAGGGTGGCCCTGAGGAGGTTGAAGGTGGTGCGCAGGTTCAGGTCCAGAAGCCAGTCGTAAAGCCCGGGGTCCGAGTCCAAAAAGCGCCCGGCGGCGAACCCGCCCACGGTGTGCACCACCCCGAAAAGGGGAGCCTCCCGCTCCACGAAGCGGGCCAAGGCCTCGGCCTCCTCCAGCCGGGTGAGGTCGGCCACGAAGGTCTTGGCCCCGTAGGCCCGGGCCCGTTCCGCCATCCGTTCCTCCCGGGGGTCGGAGAGGAAAAGCCGGGCCCCGGCGCGGTGCAGGGCGGGGATCACCGCCCGGGCCAAGGCGCCCCCCGCCCCCGTGACCAAGAAGGCTTTACCCTGGAGCATGCCTTATTCTACCGGGATGAAGGCCAGGGAAGTGGGGCTAAAGTCCAAAGCTTGCCTGCCCAGGAAGGCGGGGGAGGGCACCAGGTCGTGGACTTCAAGGGTTTGCCCCTGGACCACAGGTAAAGGTAGCCATCCTGGCCCACGAGCCCGGCCGTATAGGTGTGGAACTGCCGCTGCACGGAGGATTCCTTGGGCAGGAGCACCTGGAACCCCCGGCCGTAGACGGCCATGCCCCCCACGGGATCCAGGGCCAGATGGCTGGGCTGGGGGAAGTCCCCCAAGACCTTTTGGCTGGTGAGGGAATCCCCTTCCAGGGTGTAGAGCCTCACCTCGGTGGCGGTGGCGGCAAGCCCGAGAAGCCGCCCGCGGAGGCGGTCCAGCTGAAGGTCGTAGGGTCCTTGGCTCGCCTGGGGGTCCAAGGGCTTTTCCAGCCTGGGGGTGCCCGAAGGGTTCTGGGGGGGGCGGTAGCCCAGGGCTTGCGGGCTCATGTAGGCCAGAAGGTCCAGGGTTCCCTGGGAAAAGAGGGCCAGGCGCACCCCGGGGAAGGCCCGTGAGGTCGGCCAGCTCCAGGTTCCCTGAGGCGTCCAGGCTCCAGAGGAAGGCTTTTCCTGCTTCTGGGCAGTGGGCGAGGAGCTGGTTTTGCCCAAGCCGCAGGTACCCCCCGGTGCAGTCCACGTCGTTCGGGAAGGCCGCCTGCGTGGGGGAAGGTTGCGGGACGGTGTCTTCCGAGAAGCCTTGGGTGGAGTAGGCCTCGAGGCGGTCAGGGAAAAGGAGGTAGAGCCGCCCGAAGGTTTGGCTATGGGCCAGATCCTGGAGGCCCGGGGTGTTCCAGATGCCCACGGGGCTTGCCGTACCTCCCTGGAGATCCCGGGCCCGGAAGAAGCGCACCTCCCCCTCCCCTCCCATGGCCACCAGGGCGGGCAGGGGGGGTTCCTGGCTTCCCGTGCAGGCGCTCAGGATGAGCCCCAAGAGGGCTAAGGGTAAGGGCCAAAGCTTTTTCACCGGCCACCTCCCAGCTTTACGCCCTCCTCGGAAAGGAGAAGCCCTGCCGCCTGTCCCCCGTAGAGGAAGGCCAGGCCCACGCTCCCCTTGGCGGCGTCCAGGGTGAAGCGCATGGCCCAGCAACACCGGTCCAGGACAAGGATGAAGCGGGGTTTTAGGGGTTCTCCGGGAAGGTTTTGCGTGAGAAGGGCTGCCAGGTGGAGCTTGGTGTTCTCCCTGCCCAGGAAGGTGAGGGTGGGTCCGAAGTTGCGTAAGGCCAGGCCGTAGCCCTCGGGGGTTTGCGGCCTCCGGGTGTAGGTGAGGCTTCCCGAGAGGGAAAGCCCGGGGATGGCTCCTTCCCCTGCCTCGTCCGCGGGCACGGACTTCCAAAGCTCCATGCCGCCGCTGAAGGTGGCGTCCTTGAGGTAGATGTCCTTATCCTCCACCTCGGGCAGGTGCAGGTTGGCGTTTAGGCGGAAGCCCACCTCGGGGAGGGCCTGGGTCAAGCCCAGGCGCAGGTTGGTGGCCCGGAAGCCCTCCTGGTACCGCCCGGAAAGCTCCAGGTCCAATAGGGGTCCCGGAACGGCCCCAAAGCGGTAGCCCAGGGCGTAGCCCAGGGCCTTGGGATCCAGGGTGGTCCGCAAGGAGAGGCTTTCCGGACCGAGGATGGCCTGGCCTTGCAGGGCCAGGGTGTCCGCCTGCCAGTCCCGCCGGCCTTGCAGGGTGTAGGCTGTAACTCCCTCCCGCAGGGCGTAGGTGAGGTCGGTGGTGAGGGCTCCCTTGCCGTTTAGGTCGTGGCGGTGGGTGAGGTTGAGGCTTCCTCCGGGAAGGGCGTAGCCTGCTTGCAGAAGGAGGGGGTCAAAAAGGGCCTTCGGGTGGTCGAAGCGGAGGCTGGCTTTGAGGGAGAAGGGATAGGGGGTGAAGCCCGCCTCGAGGCGGGTTTCCAAGGGGCCTTCCCCCTCGAGGCCCCGCTTGTGCCCTACCGTGAGGCTGTAGCCCTGGTCCTGCAGGAGGACCTGGGCCTCCAGGGGAAGGTACCTTCCCTCCTCCAGGTTCCTGCCCGCCTTTAGGCTTAAGGAAAGGGGTCTTTCCTGGAAGCCCAGGGCCAAGGTGGCCTGGTGGCTTCGCCTCTGGGGTAGGGCGTCAAAGCGGAAGGGGGTTTCCCCCTCCTGGACGCTTCGGGCATAGCCCACCTCCACGCTGAACCCCCCCAGGCTTTGCCGCAGGCTAGCCGAGGTGGTCCAGTCCACCTGCCGCTCGCGCTCCCCATCGGGATTTTGCGTGGTGTAGTAAAACCCCCGGAAGCGGTTCTCGGCCCGGAAGGTGGCCCCGGGCCAAGGGGAGAGGGAAAGGCTTTCGCTGTGGGAAAGGAGGGCCCTTCCCGCCTCCGCGTAGGGTCCAAGGGCCCGGGCGGAGCGGTTTAGGGGGTTGGTCTCCGCCAGGTAGCGGCCCAGGACGAAGCCTGCCTGCAGGCTAAAAGGACCTTCCCGGAACACAGGGCTTTGGGCCTCCACCTCGGGCAGGCGCTGGAGGGTGCGGGGGGGTGGGGTGGCGGGGTCGTGGTCCCAAAACCCCTCCACCCTCAGGGTGTAGCGCCAGTCCTGGGGCGTGGGGGTGCCGGGGGAGAGGGCCTCGAGGCGGAAGCGGGTCAGTTTTTCCCGGGTATCGTCCCGCTCCACCACGGCGCTGAGGGAAAACTCCTGCCGCTTTAGGGCGTACTCCCCCCGGTACTGGAAGGTGTCCGGGGGAGTGTGGAGGAAAAAGTAGCGCTCCTTGGCCTCCCCGGTGCCGTAGTGGTCAAAGCCGAAGCCGTAGCCCCGGCCCTGGTAGTAGGAGAGGAGGGTGAATCCCAGGCCGAAGTCGGCCACGTAGGGCAAAGCGGCCTTCAGGTAAAAGCCCCCTTCGTCCTGGCCCACCTCGAACCGGGGCCGGCGCTCGGAGAGGAAGAGGAGGAGAACGGGAAGCTCCAGAACCGGTTTCTCCTGCACCAGCACCACCACCCCCCGGGCCACCACCCGGTCCCCTGGGTACAGGACGATCTCTCGGGCGCGGAAGGCGTAGTCGGGTACCTCCTGGCCGCACGAGGCGCAAGGGGTGGCGTAGCCGTTTTCCAGGAGGATGGCCCCTGCCACCCGCTGGCAAAGGGGGCCGGTGAGCAGGAGGTCCTTGGCCTCGATGCGCACCTCGAGGGCGTCAAAGCTTTCGTCGGAGAGGTCTATCTGAAGTTCCTCCGCCTCCACCCGCCTTCCCTCCCGGTCCCGGTAGCGCACCCCCTGGGAAAGGAAGAGGAGTTTACGGGTGCGAAAGTAGGTGGCCCTTCCCGCCTCGATGGCCTCCCCATCCCGCTCCAGGCGCACGGGGTTCCCCGTGAGCACGTAGACCTCCTCCCCTCCTTCCTGCCTTAGCTCCAGCTTTTCCGCCTCCAGGATCCTCAACACCTTCTCCTGGGCCAGGGCCAGGGAGAAGAGGAGCAGAACCGCGGCCAACCCTGAAGCCACCTTGCGGGTAGCCCCAAGCCAGGGCCGGTTCACCTCCGCCCTCCCAGGAAGAGGAGGAGGCCCAGGATCCCGTAAAGCAGGTTGGGCCCCCAGGCGGCCAAAATGGGATCCAAGGCGTTTTGCTCCCCCATGATCCGCCCCACGCTCCAGGTGGCGTAGTAGAAGAAGGTGAGGACCGCCACCCCCACAAGCCCCAGGCTCCGGGACCCCCCGAGGAGGTAGAAGGCCAGTCCCGTGGCGAAGAGGGCGAAGACCAGGCTGGCCGCTGGCTCGGCGTAGCGGCGGTAGTAGGTGGTGGCCTCGAGGCCCGCCTTCACCCCGCTTTTCCTAAGCCTTTCCACCTCCTCCTTGAGCTCCTTTAGGGTCATGCGGTTGGCCGGGTTCTGCCAGGGCTCAAAGGTGAGATCCCTGAGGACCAGTTCCCCCTCTTGAAAGCGGGTCAGGGTCCTGGGCCTATCCCCCTCGTAGGTGACCCTCAAGCCCTTTTCCACCTGCAAGATTCCTCCTTGGAACCTCCCCTCCTCCGCCAGGACCACCTCCTCCTGCGAAAGGATTCTAAGCTTTCCGATCCTGTCCCGGGCCACCTCCCCCACGTAGACCACCCTGCCCCTGGCGTCCTGGAAGGTGGTGCCCGGGGTGAGAAGGGTCCTGGGCCGTTCCAGCACCTGCCTGCGAAGGAGGTCCTGCCCCTGGGCCAGGGCTTTGGGCACCAGGCTTTCCCCCAAAAGGAAGCCCAAAAGGGCCAGGAGAGCCCCGAGGCCCAAAAGGGGTAAAAGCACGCGCTCCCGCCTTATTCCCAGGGCCAGGAGGGCCTTGAGCTCCGAGTCCTCGCCCAGGCGGGAGAGGAGGAAGAGCAGGGCGAAGAGGTAGGCCACGGGGGCCCCCCGCACCAGGGCCTCGGGGGTGCGGTAGAAGAGGTAGAGGAGAAGGGTGTAGGGATCCGCGCCCTTGGCCACCAAAGGGGCCAGGACCTCGTAGACCGCCCCGGCCAGGAAGAGGAGGACGATGACCGCAAGCCCCAGGCTGAAGTGGGCCAGGACCTCGCGCAGGAGGTAGCGGTCCAGGGTCTTCATCTAAGCCTCCAGGTGAGGTAAAGGGCCAAGGCCGCGAAGAAGGCGTTGGGGAGGAAGGCCAGGAGAGGGTTCACGTCGTAGCGGGCGAGCTGGGCGCTCAGGGTCCAGAGCACGTAGTAGCCGAAGATGAGGAGGACGATGCTGAGGAAGGCCCAGGCAGCCTCCCGGAAGGAAAGGCCCAAGGCGGCTGCCGCCAGGCCCAGGAGAAAGCCTCCGAGAGCATCCGCGAGCCGGCGGTACAGGGCGAAGCGGGCGCTGGGCTCCACCCGGCTCCTTTCCCAAAGCTCCCGCAGGGTGGTGGAGTCGTAGGGATCGCGGGAGCCCAGGCTTTCCTTGGGGCGGAACTGGGTGGGGAAGGGAAGGGTGCCGGCAAAGGGCTTAGGCTTTCCCCCCTCCAGGACGTACCCCCGGAAGTGCCACCCCTCCTTGTCCCATACCCCTTCCTGGCCGCTATAGACCCGGCCCCTTTCGTCCACCACCCGGATGCCGTAGAGGCGGTTTTGCCCCGCCTCGGGCCGCACCTCCTCCGCGTAGTAGACCCCAAGGCCCTCCGCGGCGTAAAGCTGCTTGCGCAACACCCCGCTTAGGCTTCCTTCCCCGTAGAGGAGCCGGGCCAGGTGCTGATCGTAGGCCTCGAGGGCCCTGGGGCGAAGCTCGGCCAGGTTGAGGAGGTTGAGGAGGCTCACCAGAAGGGCCAAAAGGGCCAGGGGTTTCAAAAGGGCCCAGGGGGGTACGCCCGCGGCGTAGGCCGCCTTCAGCTCCGATTGGCGGATGAGGCGGGCGAGGCCCACCAAGATGGCGAAGACCAGGCCCAAGGGAAGGGCCAGGCTCAGGGTCCAGGGCAGGCGGTAGAGGATGAGCTTGGCGATGGCCTCCACGCCGGCTCCCCGGCTTAGGAGCACCCCGGAGAGGCTGGAGAGGAGGTCAAAGGTGAGGAGGGCCACGAAAAGCAGGACCCCCACCAGGTAAGGGACCAGGACCTCCTTGAGGACATACCGGCCCAGCACCAGGCCGAGTATACGGGGCCAGGATGAGAACCAAGCGCAGGAGGCGGGAGCTTAATGGGCGATCACGTGGATCACGGGCAGGCCGAAGCGCTCCGCCTGGCTGTGCACGTCCAGGCGGAGCCAGCGGGAAAGCCCCGGGGGCAAGGTGGCCAGGACGATGGCCTGGTACTCCCCGGGATGGGCCATGAGCTCCTCCTCCAGGGCCAGGATGGGGGAGACATCCCCAGGCTTGGCCTCCTCTATGGCAATCCCTTGGGCCTCGAGGGCCGCCTTGGCGGCTTCTGCTTCCTCCTTGGCCCGCCTTTGGATCTCGCCTTCCTCATAGACCCAGCCCGCCGGGGGCACGGCGGGTACTAAGTACCCTCCCCCAAGATTTTCAACTCCACACCCCCCAGGGCCTTGAGGGCCTGAACCACCGCCTCCCTAAGCTCCTCAACCCCCCCGTAGTGCCGCCG
>Ga0101945_1000722_pt1 | contig 46893 bp, 52 predicted proteins | sample DewCreD2012metaG_2_FD_75246 | JGI IMG/M metagenome (GOLD analysis project Ga0101945, IMG submission 75246) | Hot spring sediment bacterial and archeal communities from British Columbia, Canada, to study Microbial Dark Matter (Phase II) - Dewar... ... | reverse complement strand
ATCTGTTCCACAAACCGTCCTTTTTGGACGGTTTGTGGAATTAATTCATTATAGCCTTCTAACCTTGAAAATACTATATTTGCCATAAATTTGATTTCAATATTGACGCATTATTAAGGATTAAAAAATTCTATTTTTACCTTTAGGAGGTCTTGACCACTTTCGTGGCTTGCGGTCCTTTGGGACCCTCCGAAATCTCGAACTCTACCTCCTCTCCGGCGCGAAGAGATTTAAATCCCTCTCCCACAATTCCTGAATAATGAACAAAGACATCTTCTCCATTGGGTTGTTTGATGAATCCATAACCCTTCTTCGCATCAAACCACTTTACCTTTCCCTTAGCCAATCTCGTACCCTCCTTGCTAAAAGAAACTTACAGCCGATTTTGATAACATTAAATCCATCGAATTGTCAATATTTTTTTCTTAAGTTTTGGGTGGCTATGAAAACTCCGAAGAGAATCATTGCGCCCCCCAAAAGAGTCACCCATCGAATCTCTTCACCTAACAGAAAGTAGGCTCCTATGAGAGTAGCGAGGGGTTCAAAATAGAGATAGACCCCCACTGTGGTAGAATCTCTCTTTTCAAGAGCAGAATACCAGAAAAGATAACCCAGTCCTGAGCAACAAAGACCTAAGAAAAAAATTCCTCCCCAAGCAGGAAGGGAAAGATGAAAGAGCCTCTCCCACTCTCCTTTTAAAAGTCCTAATGGAAGAAGAACGATACATCCCGAAAGCATGATCGCCGTGATCGTGGGCATAGGAGCGTAACGGGATAGAAATCCCTTCCCACCAACGGTAAATGCGGTCCAAGCCAGGGCACTCAACAGAACCAGAAAATCCCCGTAGGTAGAGGTAAATTGAAAAAAAGAAAATGAAAAGACCCCTTTTGTAATGATAAGAAAGACTCCTACAAAACCGGAAAGGATTCCGATCATCTTTCTCATGGTGAAGGCCTCTCCAAGAAAAAAACGAGCCAACAGGGTAATGAGGAGTGGATTGATCGCAATAATCCATCCCGTATGAATCGCTGTCGTATAGAGAAGTCCAAAAGCCTGAAGAAGACCAAGCCCTGAAACTCCAACCGAAGAGAGGATAAAAATGGAGACCCAATCGCGAGATGAGAATTCTCTAAAGAAAGACCGATTTTGACTCAACTGGATAGAAAGCAAAAAAAGAGAGCCAAGGCCATAACGGATAGGAAGGAGAGTAAAAGGATGAATCTCTCTTAAAACAATCTTTGTCCCGATAAAAGAAAAACCCCAAAAGAGGACGGCCAGGAAAGCTCTCGAGGACAACATGACTCTACAAAACGATTTTAATTCATCCTTCTTACCATATCTCTTTTTAAATGGAAAGGATCAGAATTGGAAAAGGATGAAATGGGGTTGAAAATGAAGGGAAGCAGAGGGTGCCCCTCTGCTTCAACTTATTGAAATGACTAGCTTTTTCTTGAGGTTTTAGTTAAGAAGGTGGAGATGAGTTGTTCCAGTCTCTTACTGCCACAATGAGGGCATTTTGCTTTTTTTGCATCGTGGTCTTTAATGCTGAGGATAAGAGAAAACTCCTTATTGCATTTGGAACATCGATACTCATAGGTCGGCATCCATCCTCCCTCCTTTCTCTCCTATTTTCCACCTTATCCCATGCCTCATAAACCAACTATAATATAAAAATCTAACCGTTCTCTGTCAATAGGAAATGGTTTGACTGACCCAAAGAATTTGACTCATTTCTTTAATTTCCAAACCGCAAAGATACCTAAACCACCCCCGATTCCTAATAGGAGGAAGGCCCATCCCCAATTAGGAAGATACCCACAGGTGATCAAAGCATCAGGAGGATTGGTCAGATCGAGAATGAATCCGAAGAGAATAGGAGAGACAGAGGCAGAAGTCCATCCTAAGAAGGACTGAAGGGCCATCGTCTTCCCCAACCCTCCGGGATGAGCCAACTCCGTCACTCCCGTAGAGATGGAAGAAGAGTCAGCCACTACCAATAACCCATAGAGAACGGAAAGGGTAAGAGTAAGCCCTATAGGAAAATGGATGGTCCACCCAATAAGACAAGAAATGAAGCTACTGCTCATCATCATCCAAATAATCGTGTTCGCCCTTCCATACCGGTCAGAAAGAAAACCACCCAACGTATTTGAGAAAGCACCCCCGAGGGTTATCGCTCCGATCATCATCGCCCCGAGGCTTACCGCCTTCTCCAAATGATAATTGGCTTTAAGAAAACATGCGGTAAGAAAGGCGACCATCCAACCCCTCATTCCAAACATCTCCCACATATGAGCAGCATATCCTAAGATCATTCGAAGGGCAGGTCGATTTTTTAATACTTCTTTGAAGGAGATGGGAGAAGCCATCTCTTTCTGGGGTTGGGTGGCTTTCCCCAATTTAAAAAAGGCGAGGCACCCTCCCCCAAGGGGGCCTAAAGAGGTCATGAAGAAAGCCCATTTCCAACCCAAGATGGAATTGAGGAGTCCAGTCATAAAGAGAGAGAGCGCAACGCCAAGAGTAAAAGCTCCTACATAAACTCCCACTGCCAGTCCTCGTTCTTGAGAAGGGAATCTTTCGGAGACCATTCTAAGACCAGGCATATAGGTTCCTGCAAATCCGATTCCCATGAGGGTTCGTAGAATTAAAGCGGAATAGAAGCCTTCGGCAAAGAGGGAGAAGGAAATCCCGGCGATCCCTGACCAGAAGGCACTGAAGAGGTAGATGGATTTTGATGGAAGGTAATCGGTCAAGGAGGTTAAAACGACGACCGCGGAAATATAACCCATCTGGTAGGAAGAGTAAATCCAGCCCGCCTGGCTGTTGGTCAGAGTCCACTCCTTCTGAAAGATGGGAAGGAGAGCAGAGTAATTAGAAAAGACAAGCATCGTTCCAACTTCGGTCAGGCTTAACCAGAGAAGCCAACGAAATCGTTCATCAAGAAGCATCTTTCCCCTTCTTTTGACCCAATCTCTCCCTCCTGCGGAGGAGAAGCTCCATCTCCCTGGGACGACCCTCCAAGGGTAATCTTAGGGCTTGATCCACATATCGAAGGGCCTTCTCGATATCTTTACATCGATGTTCATAGTATTTGGCTAATTCTATATACGGGAATAAATCCTTTGGATAGGGCCAACTCAGCATCTCTTCCCATAGGGCCCGGGCCTTCTCAATGTGACCTGTTTTTTTAAGGGCTATAGAAAGCCATCTCATCGCTTCCCAGGCGAGTTCGTCCTCACATCGCCTAAGAGCCATTTCGAAACAGGGAATCGATTTCTCTCGCTCCCCATGATCCCAGAAGAGTCTTCCCAAAGAGAGGTGTTCTATTCCCTTTCTCGGCTGGGCGGCATAAGGATTATGGTAGATCAGATGGATCCTTGCTGCCAAGGCGACCATCGTCAGAATATCCATTTGATTATGGTAGAAGATCCGATAGATCTTTCGGGCATCTCCGCTCTTGAGATATTCAAAATAAAGGGAAGGAATCCACTCTGAAGGAATATCATCCTCTCTTTCGATACCCAAGAGTCTGGACTCAAGGGTAATGAGGCGGCAATTCTCGTAAGCCCCCTTCCAGATCCTCCTCGCTGGGTAGAGAAGGTCTAAATTGGGAATCTCCCGGATTCTTGAAACGATCCGAGAAAGAAAAAATCTTGTCTCTAAGAGAGGCACATCATAAAGCCTCCCATTGAAGGTGACCAAGAACTGGAAGGAGTCCAAGATTTCTTTGAGAAAGGAAAGGGAGGCTCGTTCCTCAGAATAGTCTCTCATAAAAAGTTGTTGGATCACAAATCCATCCTTCTCGAAATAACCCAGCCCTACCATAAAGGCAAAGGTTCCTGTCCCTCCGCACAGGCCGGTCGTTTCAGTATCGAGGAAGAGGGCCTTTCTAAAATCGAGCTCCTTGAGCCGTTCATCCCTCAGGAGGAGATGGGCGGGATAGGTGGGAATCGAAAGGATTTCGGAGAGGCTCATCTCTCCGTATCGATAATTTAAAGGAAAATATTCCTTGGTCTGAAAGGTCTCTCCCCATGGAGTGGAAAGGACCTCTCCCTTCACCAGGTTCTCGATCGGGACAACCTCCTTTTGATGAGAAGCCTTGGTTGGCCGAAGGAGTCTCTCTAATCGCTCGCGAAGAGGTTTCTCCTCTTGGTGCTCAAGACCCCACGGGTTCTTCGGGATGGAAGAAAGCTGGCGGAGACGTTCCTTAAGATCCATTCTATTCTATTCAAAATTCGAATGTCGAGATTCGAAGTAAATTTGAATCTCTAGATGGCTTAACATGATTTCAAAATCTCATTGAACAGGGAGATAGCGACCTCTTTCGATCTCTCCCCCACCTCTTTCACAGGCCCGACACACGAAGGACATCCACTCTGACATTTACATCTCGAGATCAGCCTTGAGGTCTTCTCCAAAAGCTCGAAGGTGTCGTCAAAGAGTTGTTGACTGAATCCCATTCCTCCAGGGTAATTATCGTAGATAAAGAGAGTGGGTTCAAAGAGTCCGAGGGTCTTCTCCGAAATCTTTTCGGTGGAATGGAGAGAAGAATAGATTCCTTTTGAATCCCTCGAAAGGCGGATGAACCATTTTGCTCTCCGATCCCCTACACAACGATGAATGTCGTGGGGATCGCACATCAGATGAAGCGCGGCCATGGTATGAAAGGCATAACCCAATCCTAAAATGCCATCGATGAGATCGAGGCGGGAGAAAGGCAGTCTCTCTAAGAGACTCCATTTAAATGTGAGCCAATAGGAGGTCGTGTGAAATTCAAGGTCTGGAAGCTCGATCTTTCCATATCCTAAATTTTCGAGGGTGTAGAACTTGACCTTTTTGTAACCCACTATTCGGGTGGCCACTCGTACCTCTCCATGCTCGTATTGGATTCCTCTGTCTTCTCTCCTTTCAAATCCTTCTAAGATCGAAACATCCGTATAATCAATGGCATCGGTATAATAATCCCCTTCCGTTTTTTTGACGTAGGCCCTTCGGTTTTTATAATCTAATCTCTCCACGGTATAGAGTTCGGATTCGCAAATATAGACGGCACCTTCATAGAGAGTCGTATGGGCACTGGTGAAGTCCACCTCTGCAATGACCTCCTCCTTCTTTTTGGTCGTATCGATTACCACAAAATTCTCCTCCGAGACGGATCGGAGACTCACCCTTTCTGCTGGATAGGCCTCCTGAGTAAAGTACCAGTGCTGATCGACATGATGAAGGGCCCCTTTTTCTTCCAGATATCTCAGGAGTTCCTCGAGATTCTCTTTTCCAAAACGTTCTCCCTCCCGAAAAGGAAGTTCAAAAGCAGCACACTGAATATGGCTGATGAGGATAAGGAGGTTGTCCGGGTTGATGAGTCCGTGTTCGGGTGAACTCCCAAAAAAATAATCCGGATTCTCCACCATAAATTGGTCTAAGGGCTGGCTACGGGCCACCAGAATGGCAAGGGATTTCTCGGACCGCCTTCCCACTCTTCCTGCCTGCTGGTAAGTACTGGCAATACTGCCCGGGTAACCCGCAATGATGCAGACATCGAGGTCTCCAATGTCAATCCCGAGCTCCAGGGCATTGGTGGAGATCACGGTCTTGACCCTCTTCTCTCTCAACCCCTGTTCAATCTCCCTCCGCACCTCTGGGAGATAGCCTCCTCGATACCCCCTTATCTTTCCCTTATCCTCCAGTCTCTTCTCAAAACGATCCTTCAAATATTTCGTGAGAATCTCTACGTTGAGACGGCTGGTCGCAAAAAGGATACACTGGATTCCCCGTTCAATAAAAGGGGCGATCAGTTTCCTGGCGGCATGGAGATGGTTTCCACGAATTCCCAACTCCTTATTCACCAAAGGGGGATTATAGAAGATAAAGATTTTCTCTGAAGAAGGCGCACCATTTCGATCGATGAGATGGACCTCTCTTTCCAGAAGCCTTTCAGCCAGCTCTTTTGGATTTGCAATGGTGGCAGAACAACAAATAAATTGAGGGCTGGATCCATAGAATTGACAGATTCTCCGGAGTCTTCTCAGAACGTTTGTCATATGAGAGCCGAACACTCCCCGATAGGTATGAATCTCATCGATGACCACAAACTTAAGATTCTGAAAGAAGTTTAACCATTTGGTATGGTGGGGGAGGATTCCCGTATGAAGCATATCTGGATTGGTGATCACGATATCCCCTTGAGTGCGAATAGCCTGACGAGCCTCTTGGGGAGTATCCCCATCATAGGTAAATGTCCGAATAGGTCTGTGGATCCTTTCGATCAGGCTCTGGAGTTCCACCCTTTGATCCTGGGAGAGGGCCTTGGTCGGGAAAAGATAAAAGGCCTTTGAAGTAGGATCTCTGAGCTTTTGGTTGAGAACAGGGAGGTTATAGCAGAGGGTTTTCCCCGAGGCAGTAGGGGTGACAATGACCACATCCTTTCCTCTCTCGACACATTCGATGGCCTCCACCTGATGAGAATAGAGACGTTCAATCCCTTGTCCTTTTAAGGCTCCAATCAGAAGGGGATGAAGAAAATTCGGAAAGGGTTGATACTGACCCTCCCTCCTTTGAAACACTCGGATCTCTGTGATGCAGGGAGAGATATTCTTTGAATGCTTCCACGATTCGATGATCTCTTCAATGGACATACTCGATTAAGTTCTAAATCTCCCCGGAATGGAAGGCTTGAAGAAAGGCTTCAACGACCTTTTGGTCAAACTGAGTTCCCGAGCCCTTTTTCAATTCGGAAATCGCTGTCTCTTTGCTCAAGGCTTTCCGATAGGGTCGATCCGTGGTGATAGCATCATAGGTATCTGCGACCGCTACGATTCGGGCAATCATTGGAATCCCCTCTCCCATCAGACCCTCTGGATATCCCTTTCCATTGATATGCTCATGATGATACTGGACTCCTGGAATAATCTCTTTCAACTGTTTAATATGCCCGATGATCTCTGCCCCCATCTTGGGGTGCCTCCGAATGAGGTCAACTTCTCTTGTGTCTAATTGGGTGGGTTTCCTCAGGATTTGATCATCGATTCCAATCTTTCCAATATCATGGAGGACCGAGGCAATCCTTAATCGTCTTAATTCTTCAGGCTCCAAGGAAAGATATTTCGCTACGGCCAAACTATATCGAGTGACCCTCTGGGTATGTCCCCCGGTGTAAGGGTCCCGTTTTTCAATGACATCGGCTAAGGAGGCTGCCGTTTGAAAAAACATCTCCTCCAGTTCTTGATAGAGTCGTGCATTATCCAGGGCAATAGCCACTTGATTGGCCAGAGAAACAAAGAGGGAGAGGTCCTCTTCGTTAAAATCTTCCCCTCCTTTTTTATTGATCGCTTCCAATACTCCAAGAATTCTATCTTTTACCCGAACAGGGACACAGAGGATATTCCTTGTTTTAAATCCTATTCGCTCATCCATCTCTTTATAAAAACGGGGATCCCTCTCGGGATGATTCACCCTCAACGGTTCACCCTTTTTGGCCACCCAACCCGCTATCCCTTTCTCAACATCGAGGATCACCTTTTTGACGCTCTCCCCTTTATCTCCCAGAGCGACCTCAAAAAAGAGATACTTCCCTTCCTCATCGAGGAGGAGAAGAGAACCAGCCTCTGCCCTCATCAATTGAGTGGCTGCTTCGATGGCCCTCTTTCGAACTTCTTGATGATCCAGCGTGGAATTAAGAATCTGCCCTAAATGGGAGAGTAAGGAAAGTCTTTCAATCCTTTCCTCGGCTTCCTTTAGCCGTTCGAATATGCGGTTCATCTCTATCTCGCTTTGAAACATATCCCTTCTCATTCTTTTCTTATAAATGGTGGGTTAACTAATTTTAGATGGTTTGTCAATAAGAATTTAGGCAATCCACCAACCCTTTACTCAGAGGTGGGGAATAATCCCGAGAGGGGTGGCGGAGAAATCCATCCGCGTTCTATGGGTTTTGAAATACTCCTATCGGGCTTAAAATGATTTTCCCTTTTCAGTGATGAATTACAGAATTTACTTGAAATTCCTTTTCTCATTATTGATAATAATCCTAAAAAGGAGGTTTTCCTATGGTCATGCAAACCAATCGAGAATTACTCCATCGTGCTAAACAGGAGGGCTACGCCATTGGGGCGTTCAACATCAATAACATGGAAATCCTTCAGGCCATTGTCTCCGCAGCAGAGGCCGAAAAATCACCGGTCATCATTGCTGTCTCAGAGGGGGCCATTCAGTATGCTGGGCTCCGTTACATCGTTTCCATGGTTCGAACGGCCTCTGAAGAAGCCTCTATTCCCCTCTCCCTCCATCTGGATCATGGAAAGGACCTGGAGGTGATTCGGAGCGTGATGGAGGGAGGATTTACTTCCGTGATGATCGATGGATCCCATCTCGATTTTATGGAAAATATCTCCATAACCAAAAAAGTGGTAGAGATGGCCAAGGAGAAGGGGATCTCCGTGGAAGGAGAATTGGGAAGACTTAAAGGGATTGAGGATAAAGTCGCTGTTTCGGAGAGGGAGGCCTTTCTGACCGATCCCGGTGAAGCAGAGGAGTTTGTAGAGAAAACAGGAGTGGATGCCCTTGCGGTCGCCATCGGCACCTCACACGGGGCTTATAAATTTAAAGGAGAACCCAGACTCGATTTTGCTCGTTTAGAGGCGATTGCCAAAAGGGTGAAGGTGCCTCTGGTCCTTCATGGAGCCTCGGGAGTTCCTCCGCAGGTTCTTGAAAAGGCGGAGCGTTTCGGAGCCAAATTACCCGGTGCAAAAGGAATCCCAGACGAAGCCATTCAAAAAGCGATTGCCCTGGGGATCTGTAAAATCAATATCGATACCGATTTAAGATTGAGCTTTATCGGGGCCATTCGAGAAGTGTTGATGACCAAACCCGAGGAATTTGACCCTCGAAAAATCTTGGGGCCTGGAAGAGAGGCGATCAAGCAAACCGTTCAGGTTAAAATGAGGCTCTTCGGAAGTTCTGGAAAAGCAATTTGAAGTCCATTTTAGGACGTCTCTTTCTTATACCAGTTTCTTATCTTCTCTTTCCAAACCTCCACTCTTTGATGGAGGTGAGGATAGCGTTTCTCCATCTTTTTTAAAAGGTCCCTTATCCTCTTGCTCTGGGAAGAGAGAATGGCCAGACCGATCATGATGAAGAGGATTCCCTGAAGGAAAGGAAGAAAAAGTCCAAAGATTCCTAATATCAGAAAGATCCAGCCGATAATGAGAAAAACCAATTTTTTCAGCCCGTCCATTTGGATCACAGCCAGACTCAGAGGTTCCTTAAGACCTATATTTCAAAGACCCCTTCTCTCTTCTCTCTCGTTTTATAGGTTTCAGAACGGTCTTAAAAGTTCCTGAAACATAGAGAAAAACCTTTGATTTCATACTATAATGAAAAATGAAAATCAAGAAGGCAAGATTTCCTCATTCCCCCTTGAATATTTTATATTCTTTTTCGTCTAAAGAGGTAAAAGGCTGGTGAAACCGGAGGAGTCCGAACTCATCTCGAGGTGCCAGCAAGGAGATCAAGAGGCACTGAAAGAGATTTTCAATCTTTATCACCAGAAAGTTTATCGAATCGCCTACGGGGTAGTCAGGCAAAGAGAAGATGCCCTCGATATCGTTCAAGAGGTATTTATTAAATTATATCGCTCGATTAAGAATTTCAAAGGGAAATCAAGCTTTTATACTTATCTCTATCGAATGACACTCAACCAGGCTATCGATTATAGCCGAAAGGCAAAGAAATCTCTTTTTTCAAGACCAACCTGGGAAAAAGAATCTGAACCTGTCGATGAAGAGATTCAAAGGCCAGACAGCCAGGCCGCCCAGAAACAGTTTGAAGAAAGGGTTCAAAAGGCTATGGAAACACTCTCTGAGGATCAAAGGGCAGCTCTGATCCTTAGGGAGATTGAAGGCCTTTCCTATCATGAAATTGCAGAGGTGATGGAATGCTCCTTAGGGACCGTGATGTCCCGAATCCATTATGGAAGAAAGAGACTTAGAGAATTGCTGAAAGAGGAATGGAAAGGGTAGAAAAATGAGGAAAGACTGCTCTTCTCTCTCAACCCTGCTCGATAAGTACTTTGACGGCGAAACCTCCCAGAGAGAACAGGAGGCTGTGGAAACACACTTAAAAGAGTGTCCTGCCTGCCAGGAGAGGTTAAAATTCATGAGCGAAATAGAAGGAGCCTTTCGAAGACCTGTCCTGGAGGCCCTCGAAAAGGAAACCTTTCCTTGGCTCTGGGAAAAAATTGAAAGAGAGATTCGATCCAAACCCAGAGAGACCTTGTGGGAGTCTATCAAAAGGTGGTTCGAGATCACCCCTTTCCTGAAGAAAAGGATCTGGATTCCAGCCACGGTCGTAGTTACACTTCTCATCCTTCTGATCTCCCCTCCCCTATTCAAAAAAAATTCTTCCCATCTTCCTCTTCCTGTGGTAAAATATATTGAAAGTAAAACGAATAATGTGATGATCTATGAATTAGAGAACGGCAAGGTCACGGTGATCTGGCTATTCGAAGAAAGCGAGGCCGAATCCTCCCCGTCATGAATAAAACGATTCTCTTCATACTCTTACTTTTAATCCTCTTCCTGAGTTTCTCTTCCCAAGAAGCCAGTGCCCAGATCCCAACACGCTTAAGAGTGATCGAGGCCTCTAATGTTGGGGTAACCATCGATCCCTCTCTTAAAGAACTGCACGGTCAATTAAGTTCCCTCTTTAAATATACTTCTTATCGCCTCTTGAGAGATGAGCGACTCCATCTCAGCCTCAATCAAACGACCACCCTTCCTGTCTATCCAGAGAGAACCATTGAGATTACTCCTTTAAAATTTCATGCCAATACGGCTGAGTTAAGGGTTAAAATCAAGCGGGAGAAAACAGAGATCCTTGATACTCAGGTCAGACTTCCTCCGGGAAGGACGGTCCTTATCGGTGGACCGAAACATGGGGAGGGAGTGGTCATCCTGGCTTTCTCTTCCCTCTTTTAATGTTCCCTCTTCACACCTTCTGGTATATTTTCCCTTTATTGTAAATAGGGATAAACAAAGTGGGATAGGTCAAGGGAAGAGTTTCATCCTTTCCAATCACCAAATATCCCTTATCTTTTAAACTGAGAGAGAGCTTTTTTAGCGTTTCTATCTGGGACTCTTTTGAGAAATAGGTAAAGGCGAGATTTCGGCAAAGGATAATGTCCATTCCTAAAAATGGATCGTCACGAAGAAGGTCGTGCTCTCTCCATTCGATATAGGGTTTGACTTTCGGATCGATCCGGTAATATCCATTCTCTTTTTTAAAATAACGTTCCAGAATCTTTAGAGGGACCTCCCTTAAAGCACTCTTCTTATACCTTCCCTCCTTCGCCCTCTGAATCATCTTTTCATCCACATCCGTGGCCAAAATACGAACCAGGATGTCTGGCCAATCCTCTTCAAACGAGTCTTTCCAGAGAAGGGCGAGGCTATAAGGCTCCTCTCCACTCGAACATCCAATAGACCATATTTTTATTTCTCTTTCTTTTTTCTGAATAAGAAGGGGGAAGAGAGACCCCTTGATCACCTTAAATACATCCTCATCCCTGAAGAATCTTGAGATGGTGACCCTCAACGTCTTGGTGAGGTAACGTTGTTCCTCCGCCTCTCTTTTGATCCGCTGGGCATAGTCCTCGAATTCCATAAGACCGAGCTCGGTCATCCGCCGCTTAATCTTTCTCTTAATCCCTCTTCTTTTAAAAGGACGCCACGTGAGGCCAAGGGATGGAGTGATGTCCCTGAGGAATCCATCAAAATCCATGGGCTTTTTCGAAATCCAACAGGATCTTTTTGACCCTCACCCCATGCCCAAAACCACCAAGGTCTCCGCTGCTCTTAATGACTCGATGGCAGGGAATGATCAAAGGGAGGGGATTATGAGCATTGGCCATTCCGACAGCTCGAGAGGCCATTGGATGGCCTATAGCCTCGGCCACCTCTTTGTAGGATCGAGTCTCACCATAAGGAATCTTTTTTAAGAAGGACCAAACTTTCCTTTCAAATGGGGTTCCTCTCAAATCAAGTTTACAATTAAAAGAAAGCCGTTTCCCTGAAAGATACTCTTTGAGCTGACAGATGACCTGCTCGTTTTTTGAATCCTCTTTGAGAATCGGGCCATGGAATCTCTTTCTCAAATTCTTCAAGAAATTCCTTCTCGACGTAAGAAAGTCGACTTGGCATACCCCTCGGTTTGTCGAAGCCACAAAAATCTCTCCGAGAAGAGAGGACCTAAATGAAGAATAATAAAGGGTCTCTATTTTTTTCAACCTGGCTCTTTAACCTTTGATCACTCCCATTGGGACGAGTTTGGCCACTTTCAGGCTGATCCCGGCATGATGAACCACCTCGACAACCTCGTTAATGTCTTTATAAGCATCCGGGATCTCCTCGACCAGAGTCTCCCGGCTGGCCCCTTTTACGATGATCCCCTTGTTCTCCAATTCCTTTGCGATGGACCTCCCTTTGGCTGCCTTGATGGCTTGATGGCGACTCATCACCCGTCCTGCTCCATGGCAAGTGGACCCAAACGTCTCTTTCATGGCCTCCTCTGTCCCAATCAAGACATAGGAACATCTCCCCATATCTCCCGGAATGAGTACAGGTTGGCCAATCTCTCGATACTCAAAAGGGATTTCCGGGTGACGAGGTGGGAAGGCTCGGGTGGCCCCTTTTCGGTGGACGCAGACCCTCTTTTTCTCCCCTTTAACCGTATGGGTTTCAATCTTGGCAATGTTATGGCAAACATCGTAGATCAATTTTAAATCCAAACCCTTAGGACCCCTCTGAAAAACCTGCTCGAAGGTCTCTCTCACCCAGTGAGTAATCATCTGGCGATTGGCAAAGGCAAAATTGGCTGCACAGGCCATGGCGGAAAGATAATTCCTTCCCTCCGGCGAGTCGACCGGAGCGCAGCAAAGTTGAGGATCGGGAAGCTCAATCTGGTATTTTTTGGCTGCATCCATCATGACCCGGATATAATCGTCACAAACCTGATGACCTAAACCTCTTGAACCTGTATGGACAAGGATGGTCACCTGATCCTTCCATAGCCCCAAGGCCTCAGCCATCTTCTCATCAAAGATCTCAGCCACATAACCCACTTCTACGAAGTGATTCCCCGACCCTACTGTCCCTAATTGGGCCCTTCCCCGTTCCATCGCCTTATCCGAGATGAGGTCGGGATCGGCCCCATCAATACAACCTCCCTCCTCGATATGTTCAAGGTCTTCTTCAGTACCGTAACCCCTCTCCAGGGCCCAACGTGCCCCTTTATGGAGAACCTTCCTCTCCTCCTCTCGATTCAATTTTAAATCTTTTCGGTGGGAACCCACCCCAGAAGGAATATTGACAAAAAGGGCATTGACTAAATCTTTTATCTTCTCCTGGATCTCGGTGCGGCTCAGACCTGAGCGCATCAATCTCACTCCTCAGTTGATATCATAACCCACTCCTCCTGGGGATACGATCCCATCAGAGAGGTCGAAGGCGGCTACTCCTCCAATTGGAAATCCATAACCCCAATGGATATCTGGCATGGCTAAAGAGGGACCCACAATTCCTGGCAGCCAGGCTACATTGGCCACCTGAAGCAGGCTCTGGTCTTTCCGGATATCTTCAAGCATCCGTTCCTCTGCATAGATGATCCCTTCTGTCCTCATCTTTCCTTCTCGAGGGATTCTCCATCGATAATCGTCGATTTTCTGGATCTTTATTTTCTCTTCCATTTCGATCCTCACCCCTCTCCTTCAAATTAGCCCTTAGAGGTCCAGAATCACCTGGGCCCTCCAAAGGCCATTTTCTTGCTTCACCTGGATCTGGTGATAGGTGACGGCCTTTACTCCTGTCTTTATCGGATGTCTTCCCTCTTCAAAAGGTTCTCCTTTCACCCGGGCCTTTAGCCCATCTTCTCCCACCGATTCCACTTCGAAATGGCTAAATAGAAGATCCTCCACTTCATGAAGATAAAGGAGCTCATTTAACCAATCGACCATCAATCGCTCAAGGCTCTCTCTGCCAATCTCAATCTTCCGTTCGATCCTCTTCCTTACCTTCTCCAGGTCGGTGATGACGGTAAAGAAGGCCTCAGCAGCATTCTCAAAAAGACGCTTCAAATCCTCTCCATAGACCACAAGACCAATGTCTGCTGTATGGTCTAAAAAATCGAATCGTTTCATCTCGTTTGTTCTTTAGCTTCCCTCTTTCTTCTTCCCCCTCACTATGTTGACCGCCTTCTCCACCATATCCGGAATCTTTCCAAAAAAGGCCTCCACCATCGCAGGCATCCTTCGGAGATTGAGAATGGAAACCTCTCCTTCCTTCACCAATAGAAAGGCAATGGGTTCAACACAGATCCCGCCTCCTCCTGCTCCTCCGCTTCCTCCTGAAGTTTTGATCTGTTCCGTACCAGCCCCGGCCCCAATGCCTAAGGAGATCTTTGAGACAGGGAAGACAATATAATCCCCTGCCTTAATCCCTTCTCCCACAATGGTCTCCGTTTTAGCTACTGCCTTGAATCCCTCCAGCAATGTCTTAATCAGATCGGTTGCCTCCATGGTCCATTTCCTCCTTTCTTTTCTTCCTCCTCATCTCAAGGAGTAAAGGGAAGATCCATTTTCTGAAGTGCTCCATCCCATCTCTAAGAGAGAGGATGACTTCACCCCTAAACCAATTCTCTCCTAAAAAATTTATCGTTCCTCGGATCTTCTTTTCTTTCATCCAAGGTTGAAGGATAACCCAGCAGCCATAAGCCAATCCATTCCCCATTGGGTCCGGGAAAGAAATGGAGCTCTCTATCCGTTTGATTTTCCAATCCTTAAGAAAAGAAAGAATCCCTTTCAGATACTTCCATCGGAGCGGAAATCGGAGATCATAAAATTTCTTTTTTTTCGTTCGAAAAGGAAGGGGAATCCCAAACACCCTTACCCCTTCTCTTCCTTCCTCCCATCCAATAGAGAAAAAGCCGTTCCACCAGAGGGATAGTCTTTTTCTTTGAGTATCCCAACGGAGGGAAATGGGAATCATTTCCTAATCATCCTTTCAGGGCTCTCAGAATTCTTTCAACACCTCATCTTCGTAGATCTTTTCGAGCCTCTCTTTATGAGATGACTCTTCCTGTGCAAGAACCAAGAGGAATCTCTTTAATTGGGGGTCGCTGACCAGCTTTTCTGAATTAAGATAGAGTTTTTGTGATCGCTCTTCATTTTTGATGGCCATTCGAAGAAGTTCCGCATAATTCGTTTCGTGACTGAAAGGAATCTCCTCCATTATTTCACTCAATCCTAACCCTTTCATCTCTTTTATTTCTACCTTTTCGAGATTTTTTAAATCAAAACTCATGAGTCTCTTTTGATGCCCATCCTCTTCTCTGGCCAATTCTTCAAACGTTTCTTGCAATCCTGGATTCGAGCGACTGGCCATCATTCGATAGAAGGTGGCTGCATCCGCCTCCTTCCTGATAGCAAACCTTAAGACCTCTTCAAGACTATCCAATCTCATCCTTCTCCTCCTTAAAAGTCGTTTTGATCTCTAAGATCATTGTTTTGGCCTGGGTCTCAAATTCCTTTGGAACCATCACGACTCCCCAACCTTTCTGGGGAAGATAGAGCCCATCATAGGCTGTATCCAGAAAGGATCGTATGATAAAGGGGATTTCGGCTTCTTTTAAAACTTGTGAAATCCGATCCCCTTCAAACCGATTTTCAATCACCCCTGCCTTTACCCACATTGCTGTTTCCTTTTATCAATTATATATTATATAACGAAAAAGAGGGATTCCCAAGATTTTTTTCAAACTTTTTGTAACCCCTCACTCAGAGGTGGGGAATAAGTCCAAGAAGGGTGCATCTGCGTTCTATGGGTTTCGGAAATACCCCTATCGGGCTTAAATTTATTCCCACCCTTCGGTGAGGAGTTACAACTTTTTAAAAGAGAGGGAGGAAAGGATGAAAACATTAAAGATGGGATCTATTCTATGTATTCTTTTTTTAACCTTTGGAAATGGGAGTGGTCAATCTTTAAAAGAATCTTCCGGGGATTTAAGAGAGCTTACAGAGAGGATTAAAATTCTGGAGAATTCCATGGAGGCCCTTCGATCCGAAGTGACCGCTCTAAAAGAAAAGATAGATATCCTCTCCTATCGTCGCCCCTTATGGTCCTATAAACTTCCTAAAGAAGTCTATCTCTGCGGAGAAAAGATTCCTCTTGAGGATCGACAGATTTGGGAAAAATTAGATCGAGAATTTATAGTGGCCTTAGACTCCGAAGCCCAGGTCCTGTTATGGATGAAACGATCCCGGCGATACTTCCCTTATATCGAACAGAGGCTTAAGGAGATGAACCTTCCTGAGGATCTAAAATACATCACCATCACAGAAAGTGGCCTGAGACCCTATGCGGTCTCCTCTTCAGGAGCCGGAGGAATATGGCAATTTATCCCATCGACAGGTGAGAAATATGGAATGAGGAGAGGGGTAGGATTGGACGAGCGTTTTGATTTTTTTAAGGCGACAGAAGGAGCCCTGATCTATTTAAAGACTCTTTACGAAGAGTTTCAGAGCTGGACCCTTGCGATGGCCGCCTATCATGCTGGTGAAAATCGAATTCGAAAGGAGATCGAGCTCCAGAAGACGAGAAATTATTTCTACCTTAATCTCCCGATGGAGACAGAACGATACATCTTTAAGATTGCGGTAGCAAAGATTATCCTTTCCAACCCAGAGCGCTACGGGTTTTTTCTTGAGGAGAATGAATTCTATGATCCTCTCAGGGTTGAAAGAATTCAGATAGAGCTTCCCCAACTCCTTCCTCTGATAGAGGTCGCAAGGGCTATTGAATATTCCTATAAAGAAGTGAAAGAATTAAATCCCCACCTATCCGGAGACTCCATTCCCGTGGGAACCCATTTTCTCAATCTGCCTTCCGGAACCTCTGAAAAATTCTTGTTTTTCCTTTCCTCCTGGAAAAAAGAACTTGAACAGAAATCCATCCCTCTCCCCAAAGGCCCCTCCGGGAAAGGTCATCCCTGAGAAGGCCCCTACACAGAGGAATAATCGCAATCCTCACTCAGGTGAGAGAAGAGTCCATAGGTCTCCACACCCTTCAGTGGGGGGTTACGAATAAATCATAATTTTTATTGAAATTCTTTTTCAAAAAGAATATCCTTAAATACATCAGATAGGGGTCCAATATGGAGAAGGAACGAATATTAATTGTCGATGACGAAATCCCCATTCTTGAGATGGTCTCCCAATATGTAACCCTCCTGGGCTATGAAGCCTCAACCGCCCGGAGTGGAGAGGAGGCCCTATCCCTATTAGAACACCAACCCTATACGATTCTTCTCACGGATATCAAGATGCCTGATATGGATGGATTTGAGTTAATGAAGAGAGTCAGGGAGAAATTTCCAGCTCTCCATATTATTGCTATGACAGGACACGGCGCCTCCTACACCTATACGGATGTCGTTGCCGCAGGAGCCAGCGATTTTCTCAATAAACCTTTTTCACTGGACGAGATGACAGCGAAGTTGAGGCGTATCATTCAGGAAAGGAAACTCATATCTGATCTCACCCAGAAATCCATCGAGCTGGAAAAGTTGAACGAGGAGTTGAAAAGGCTTGATCAACTAAAATCGGTATTTATTTCCAGCGTCTCTCACGAGATTCGAACCCCCCTCACCGTGATCAAGGAGTTTATTTCTTTGATGCTGGAAGGGCATGGAGGAAGCCTGACGGAAGATCAGAAGGAGTACTTAGGAATAGCCCACAAAAATATTTTGAGATTGACCAATCTGATCGACACCCTTCTCGACTTTTCGAGGATTGAATCCGGGAAAGGTCTTCAATTGAAATTCGAATCGGCCCGATTATATGAAGTCGTAGAGGAGGCCCTGTTGACCCTTTCCCCCTCCCTCGAAGAGAAAAGGATAACGTTGGAGAACCACCTCGATCCTGAAATTCCACTGGTCTTGATCGATCGAAACCGAATGGCAGAGGTCTTTATCAATCTCATCAGTAATGGGATCAAATTCACCCCTCCAGGGGGAAAGATTACGATCGATACAAGGGGCCTTACCGAAAACCGAGATTATCTAAAAGTGGTGGTCAGGGATACAGGAATGGGGATCTCCCCGGGAGATCTTCCAAAAATCTTCGACCGATTCTATCAGGCCCAAAAAGCCCAGACCGGAGTCTCGATGGGGACGGGGTTAGGTCTTGCCATTACGAAAGAGATCATTGAAAAGCACAAGGGAACCATTCATGCAGAAAGCCGATGGGGAAGTGGGAGTTCCTTTATTTTCACTATCCCCCTCCTTGGGGTTCGAACCATCTTTAACCTCCTCATCCAACCCATGTTGGAAGATGCGGAAAGGGATGGACTCTCTTTTTCTATGATCGGAGTTCGTTTCTGGGATCCGAAAGGAAAAAGAGAGGTAGATCTTCACCCCGACTCATGGGAAGGGGTGAAGTATGCCATTCAAAAGATGGTTCGTTCGGTCGATACGGTCATCCCATTCCAGAACAATACCATTTACATTTTCTCTTTTATTGATGAGAAGTTAGCTCAGGAGATCGGAGAAAGAGTGCAGATAAAATTGACCCAGGGAGGGTATATCCCGAAAGGAGTGGAAGTCCAATTCAAAACCTATTCTTTTCCTCAGAATGCGGCGAATAAAGAGGATTTCTTAAAAGGGTGCCGTGATCTGGTAAAAGAAGAGTAACCTTCTATTTTCAGAGGGGACCATGAAAAAGCTTCCAATCATTTTTTTATTTTTCGGTCTTATGATGGCGTGCGAGTCGAAATCCTCATCCCCCCTTCCTGAAGCCAAATCTCCCCCACCCCCGAAGGTGACGATTGAAAGAGAAAAGAGAGAGGTCGAGCCCCTTCCTCCTGAAGTGAAGATTAAATTGAGGCGGGATGGAAAGGATAACTACTCCTGGGAATTGAGCGGTTCAGATGCTGATGAGATCCTGAAGATTAATGAAAAATTAAGAAAAAGATTGGGAGGGGAACAGAAAACCTCTCCCTAAAAAGAAGGAGGTCCTCATAGGAGATGGAACTTTTTATCGAACAGATTCTTAAAGAACTTCCCTTTGGCTTGGGCATTGCCCTGCTCATCTTTTTAGGAATCCTCTTAATCCTATGGATTCTTCTCCCCCTCTGGATCCTATTCATTCACTGGAACACCGGAAAGATCCGACAAGAGATCCAAAACCTTTCTGAGCTCATCGAAAAAAGGGGATGGGAAGAAGGTTATGTTTCCGGTCCTAAAGATTAAGGGAATCCTTTTTCTCCTCCTATGGCTAATATTTCAAGAACCCCTTTCCTATGGCCAAAGCCTTCAAAAAATCCCTCTCTTTATCAAAGATAGAGAGATATGGGTGGAAGTAGCCCGAACACCCGAGGAGAGAGCCAGAGGCCTGATGGGGAGAAAAGATCTGGGTAAAGATGAGGGAATGCTCTTCGTCTTTGAATCAGAGGATTACCATGGATTCTGGATGAAAAACACTTCCATTCCACTGAGTATCGCTTTTATTGACAAGGAGGGCAGGATTGTCGAAATCACGGATATGGAACCATACTCCTTGGAGTCTCACCTTCCTCCTACACCCATCCTCTATGCCCTCGAAATGAGAAAGGGCTGGTTCAAAGCGAATCGAATCAAAAAAGGGGATTGGGTCAGGTTTTCAAAATAACCCTTTATTGAGGAGCCTTCCATCGGATAATCAAAGCATCCTCATTCCCATAATAGAGAGGGACGACACCGGTGATTCTAAATCCCATCTGAAAATAGAAGGCCTGTGCCTCCTGGTTGCTTCTTCTTACCTCTGCCCATAATTCTTTCTGATAAGAATCCTCCATCGCCCTTTGAATCAGTTTTCTTCCGATCCCTTTCCTTCTGTGGAGAGGATGAACGGCAATGGAGATGATATGCCCTTCAGGTGTATAAACGATGTAGCCTAAAATCTTTTCCTTTTCTTCTTCAGGAGTCTTCTCCGTGAAGACCAGAAAGGTTTCTGGGTAGAGGATATAGAGTTCCATAAAGGTCCTCCAATTATAGGGGGATTTTGGGAAGGACTCTTTCTCAATTTGAAGGATAGCGGGAAGGTCAACAGGTGAAAAAGACCTTATCATCTCTATGGCTTTATTCCGGAAAGGATGGAGGCAATCCCTCCCGTGAGAGGGAAAGACTTTATCTCTACCAGACCAGCTCGGATCATGAGATTTTTGTAATCTTCCACCTTCTGGAAGCGGAGAATCGATTCTGGAAGATAGGCATAGGCCCCTTTATTTCCAGAGAGAAGACCTCCGAGACAAGGAAGGATCTTCTTAATATAAATGGAATAGAACCGGCTCATCACTCCTTTTTGGGGGAAGGTAAACTCTAAGACAATCACCTTTCCCCCCCTTTTAACCACCCGAACCATTTCGGAAAGGGCCTCTTCCTTTTTTATAATGTTTCTAAGCCCAAAGGCAATGAAAGAGGCTGAAAAGGCACCTTCTTTGAAAGGTAAGGCAAGGGCATCTCCCAGACCTAAAAATACATTCCGAAGGAGGCCTCTACGGGTCATCTTTTTTTGAGCTCGACGGATCATCGATTCAGAAAAATCGATTCCAAAAACCTGTCTGAGATAACCATCCCTTCTTACGATTTCAATCGCTCCATCCCCCGTCCCTGTGGCAATGTCCAAGATCCATCCTTCATAACCTTTCAGTTCCTGAACAGCCTTCTTCCTCCAATAGATATCCCGGTTTAAACTCAAAAGATGATTCAGGAGATCGTATTTCGGAGCGATATGATCAAAAAGGCTTCGGATAGATTCAGGATTAAATGGATAGGTTTTCATAAAATGTAACTTAAAAAATTATATCAGAAAGAATAATCCCGAGCAATCTCCACTCAATCCCCCATTTGACTTTTTCAAGATTATCCAATAATTTAATGAATAATGTCTCCTATTCTTACCAAAACCTTGGCGGAGATTTATCTTAAACAGGGGCATCTTGAAGAAGCCTATGAGATTTATCAGGCCTTGTCAAAAAAAGACCCTTCCGATCCAGAAATCCGAAAAAGGCTCGAAGAACTGAAAGCCCGTCTTGACCTTTCCCCCATAGAATTATCTTTTTCGTTTCGCTCCCCTGAAGAGAAGATTCGTTTCCTGAAAAGATGGCTTGCCATTATTCAAAAGAGGAGAAAAAAAATTGAACCTTGAAAGAAAAAGGGCTCCATTGAGAAAGATACTCGAATCCCATCAACTGGATGCAGTTCTATTGCTGAGTTTGGAAAATATTCGTTACCTTTCTGGTTTTACAGGGAGTGATGCGGTCTTTCTCCTTACCCAAAAAGAGGCTTTCTTTTTAACCGACTCCCGATACTGGACTCAGGCCGAAGAAGAGATTCGAGAGGCTCAAATTGTCCGCTACCTAAAAAAGATAGATGGGTTGGTTTCTCTTCTTTTAGACCTAAAATCGACGCGGGTGGGTTTTGAATCCTCTTCCCTACCCTTTTCGCTCTATCAAACCCTCCTTGAAAAATTGGAAGGTCGTATCGAATTTGTCCCCCTTGAGAAAGAGCTAAGAAACCTGAGGGCTTTTAAGGATGAAACAGAACTCACCCTCATTCGCTCGGCTATCGGGATTGCCTCCGAGGCCTTTCTTCATGTCTTGAAATTAATAAAAGAGGGAGAAGAGGAGAGGGTCCTTAGCCTCGAAATGGAATTTTTTATGAAACGGAGAGGAGCGGAGGCAACGGGATTTGATATTATCGTTGCTTCAGGAGCCCGTTCCGCTTTGCCCCATGGGAGGGCGAGCGATAAAAGGATTGAAAAAGGAGATTTTGTTCTTATTGATTTTGGCTCCAGATTTAAGGGATATCATTCGGATCAAACCCGAACCCTATTCTGCCATTCCTCTAATTCGGAACAACGAAAAATCTACGAAATCGTAAAAGAAGCCCACGATCGAGCGATAGCGAAGATTCGGCCCGGTATCCCCATTAGCGAAGTGGATCGGGTGGCAAGAGAGTTTATTCAGACCCAGGGATACGGAGCATATTTCGGACATGGAACCGGTCATGGGATTGGGCTGGCGGTCCATGAAGACCCTGTGGTGAATGGAGAAAATCAGGACCCTCTTCAAGAAGGAATGGTGTTTACGATTGAACCAGGAATCTATCTCCCTGGTTGGGGAGGAGTTCGAATTGAGGATATGGTTCGGGTAACCCCGGACGGCGCCGAAGCATTAACCTATCTTTCGACCGAACTTCAGGAAATTTAAAACTTGACCAATCAAAAAATATTTTTTATATTAAAGTCCGTGCGGGCATAGCTCAGCCGGTAGAGCATCGGCTTCCCAAGCCGAGGGTCGCGGGTTCGATCCCCGTTGCCCGCTCCATTTTCAAAACCCAAAACCATTCAGGAAGTTTTAATTTACCTACCCATTTTTTGATGACCATTTTTTTTCATTTAAAGAAAATTTGACAAACCGTTTCATGAATGGTAGGTATGGACTGACAGCACAAGGGTTTTGGCAATGAGAATTGTCAGGGACGAAATTTCATTGGAAGAGTTGAAAAAGATGGCAAAGGACGTATTCGGGGATTTAGTCAAAGCCGTGGTTGATGTGGAAAGAGAAATAATGGCGATCGGTGGAGAGCTCCATGCCGATGAGGAGGCCATCCTTCTTCAGGAGGGCTCTCAACAAAAGAATCTATGGGGAATCAACTTATACCCCGAGATCGAAACGGAGGACTGGATCGAATACGATTCGGTCATCAATATAAGACCTTCGAAAGGGAATTATACTCGCTCGGTGGATGATCCTGAGGTAAGGGGAAAAATCATCAAGATCGTTCACCGACTCGTAAAAAGATGAACGTCTATCATAAAGAGCTTTCCAGAGGGAGATGGTTTGAATTCACTTTTTTCGAACAGATGGCGAATATAGGCAGTGAGGTCATCCGAGCCCTCTCCTGGAAGAATAGAAATGAAAATTACAGCCGTCGTGCCGTGGAAAGGGCTTTAGAACTTCTGGAACTCACCATTGAAGATGAAAAAAATAAGTCTAAGCCATCGCGTCTAAGAGAGTTGACCCGTCTTAAAGAGGTCCTCATTGATTATTTCTATTTTGAAAATCAATCTGGCTCAAGCGAGGAGGGATGGAAGAGATATTTTAATAGCTTCACTTATGCCTCCCGACGGAAGACTTAAACCATCTCCCTCATAATAATGAGGAAAAATTTTCTCATAACCCTTCACTCAGATGGAGAATAAGCCCGAGAGGAATGTTGGGCGTTCTATGGATTTCGGAAATACTCCTGTCGGGTTTAAATTTATTTCCCTTGCTTCAGTGAGGGATTATTTTTCCCTCTATTTTTTTCTTGCATTTTGTATTTTTTTTTGTATAATTTGCTAAAAATCCCAATTCGAAGAGGAGGGCAAAACTATGGCAGGGAAAAAACCGTTAACCAAGGCACAGATTGTTTCACACTTTGCTAAGAAATTCGATCTTTCTAAGAAAGTCGCCGGAGCGATCATTGATGAAATGGCAGCCCTGGCCATCGCTGAAACCAAAAAAGCAGGTTCTTTTGTTTTCCCGGGGATTGGAAAGTCCGTGTTAGTAAAACGGAAAGCAAGGGTGGGGAGAAATCCTGCCACGGGGGAAAAGATAAATATTCCAGCTAAAACCGTAGTAAAGATTCGAGTGGCTAAGGCCTTTAAAGACGCTGTGATTCCTCCAAAAAAATAATCTCCTTCATTCTTAATTAAAAAGGAACCCATAGAAACCCATTCCCTCAAAAATGGGAATGGGTTTCTATTCTTAGATTCTCTTAAAGGATTTTAAGATTTCTTCCATCAGAAGATTTCTTTTCCGGGTCCATTTTTGCATGAGAGTCCGCATCTTTTTTACGAAGGCCTTATCGTCAATCGAGGCTAAATTCACTCCAATATTGAGCAATCCTCCGGCCATGGAGGCATCGGCTAAGAACGCAGCCACTCCTGCATCGCTCCTGGCATTGGGATTTCCTTCTTGAATGAGATATTTGGAATACTCTAAAAGATAAAGGGACTGTTCACAAACCAGTTGGGGCGTAACCGTAGCCTTCTGATAAGCCTTCTGGATCTCTTTAGACCGGTGAAGACGCTGTCGATCCGACTCTCGAGGAAGGCGAAAGGCCTTAAGTACAGCCTCATAGGATTTGGCATCCTCCTCAATCGCACGATAGAGTCTCTTCTGGATCTTGAGGGCCTTCTTCATCATTTCTTTCATGCCCTCATCTCTTTTTAAGGAAAGGCCTGCCACCATCGCCACTAAGGAAGCAGAGAGGGCGCCCGTAAGGGCAGAGGCACTCCCCCCTCCAGGGGTTGGACGGCTGGAAGCAAGGGACTCTAAAAATCGCTTCATCTCCATAGGTTCCTCCTCATTCAAGCTCTAAAATCCTCTGTTCAATGATCTGACGTAGCGAAAATTCTGGGCATTTTAAATAACTCTGCACAATCCCTTCGAGGGCACCGAGCGGAATCAAACCCACGATTTCTGAGCCTTCAATTTCGACCCCCCTCTTTTTCGCCTCCTCCCTGATGAATTCATAGACCTTCTCGATATTGGTGATCCGGTAATTCGTGAGGTTCATTGACACTTGAACCATCCCTTTCTCTTTAAGCTCTATCCCCAAGGCCCTCACCCCTGGAAATCCTCCGTCTCTGAATCTCACTTTTCTGGCAATCTCTTTGGCCAGTTCGATCTCTTTTGTTTTGAGATTCACGTTATAGGCAATGAGTGGAAATCGTGCCCCGACAACCGTGGCCCCTGATTTTGGGTTAAAAATGGTAGGACCTTCATCGGGTTTCCAGGCCGGATCCTCTAATTTCATCCGAAGCCCTTCATATTCTCCTTTTCTTATCGAAGGGAGCTCCCTTCTCTCAGGACGGGTCGCTGCCTCTTCATAATAATAAACAGGAATTCCCCTCTTCCCCAACTCCTTCCCAAAATCTCTCGCCACCCTCACCGCCTCTTCCATCTCGACCCCAAGGATGGGGACAAAGGGAACCACATCCACGGCTCCGATTCGAGGATGGGCTCCTCGATGAGATCTCATATCAATGAGATCGATCGCCTTTAAAGCCATCGAAAGGGCAGCCTCCCCGACAGCCTCAGGTTCTCCAATAAATGAAATGACACTGCGGTTGTGATCCTTATCAGAGGAAAGGTCGAGAAGCTTGACCCTTCTGTGACTTCTAATAGGCTCTATGATTTGATCAATTTTACCCTGATCCCTTCCTTCACTAATGTTTGGTACACATTCTAAGAGGCGCATGGGCTGGTCTTTTTTGTTCAGACCTCTTTTCTTTGGTATACAATGTTTCCTTTCTTTATGACATATTCCGTGTGATTGACTCCAAAGTGATAAGGGAGATACTTATAATTCGGAATATCCAGGATGAGAAGGTCAGCCTGTTTTCCAGGATCGAGACATCCAATCTTTTCCTCCCTCCCAATCGATTTGGCAGCATTAATGGTGACCGCCTGGATGGCCTCAGAGGGGGTCATTCGATAGAGAAGGCATCCCATCGTCATGATGAGGGGAAGAGATTCGGTCATAGAGGAGCCTGGATTGAAATCACTGGCAAGAGCAACGCTTACCCCTCTCTCTATCATCTCTCGAGCAGGAGGGAGCTTCTTCATGGAAAGGAAAAAGCTGCAGCCCGGAAGAAGTCCGGCCACAACCCCCTTCTCAGCCAAAAGGTCAATCCCTTTGGGGCTGATATATTCAAGATGATCGGCTGAATAGGCTCCTACCTCAGCTGCAAGCTCCGCCCCTCCTCCAGGGGTTAACTGATCAGCATGAATTTTAGGTTTCAGTCCATAACGTTTACCCATCTCAAGAATTTTTCTTGATTCCTCAAGACTAAAAGCCTTCTCCTCACAGAAGACATCACAGAACTCTGCCAACCCCTCCCTGGCCACTTCCGGAATTAACTCATGGATCAAAAGATGGAGATACCCTTCTCTCTTTTCCCTATATTCGAGTGGAATGGTATGAGCCCCCAAAAAAGTCGAAACGATTTCAACGGGGTGATCTTTCTCCAGTGCCTTGGTCACCCTGAGGATCTTTAGTTCATCCTCATAGGAAAGTCCATATCCACTTTTGGCTTCAAGGGTCGTCACTCCCATCGATAAGCAACGGTTAAGCCTCTTTTTGCCCAATAAGAAGAGCTCTTCAAACGAAGCCTTTCTGGTGGCCTCAACAGTTGAAAGAATCCCTCCTCCCTTCTGAGCGATCTCAAGGTAAGAGGCTCCTTTAAGCCTCATCTCAAACTCATCCTCTCTTGAACCTGCAAAAACGAGATGGGTGTGGGAATCAATCAACCCAGGCATCACGACTTTCCCTCGAGCATCAATCTCTCTTCCTTCCCTCTTTAAGATAAACTCCTTCGGTAATCGAGCCGTTTCTCCGATCCAGAAAATCCTTTCTCCTTTTATAGCCACTGCCCCATTAGGAAGGATACCCAACCCTGAGGGATCATTCACCGATGAGGAAAGGGTGAGAAGTTCTTTTACGTTCGATATGAGAAGATCGATTTCAATCATTTTTTAGAATCTTTCTTAATGCCCGAATAAACCTTCTATTGTCAGTCATTCTCCCAATGGTCACTCTCCCGCAGGTGGGATACCCCCAAATCCTGCCTGGTCGGATGATGATCCCTTCCCTTAAAAGGCTCTGAAAAATCCACTCGATATCCTTTTTGAAATCGATGAAGAGGAAGTTGGCCTGACTGGGTACATAGTCCAAACCCATCTTTTGAAGTTCTTTGTAAAGATACCTCCTTCCCTCTCGAACCAATTGGATCGAGCTCTCTACGTGTCTCTTATCGTTAAGGGCGGCCAGAGCCGCAACCTGAGCCAGTCGGTGAACCGGAAAGGGATCTCTTACCTGATAGAGACAATGGATTAAATCCTCTCTCCCTAAGGCATAACCAATCCTTAAACCGGCCAGCCCATAAACTTTCGAAAAGGTCCTTAAGGCAATGACGGGTCTTCCCTGTTTAATATATTCAAGGCCATCGGGGGTATTCGCATCCTCCACAAACTCCTTGTAGGCTTCGTCTAAAATGACAATGACTCTTTCTGGGAGGCTTGAAAGGAATTGGTCAAAACATTTTTTTGAAACCACCGTCCCCGTGGGATTGTTGGGGTTACAGATAAAAACCAGTTTGGTCTTTTTGCTCACTTTCCTTAACATCCCCTCCAGATCATGGGTATAATTCTTCAATCTTACCTTGATGGGTCTCCCTCCCAAGATCTGAGTCACATTGATATAGACAGGGAAAGTGGGATCTGCCAGGATGACCTCGTCTCCTTCATTGATGAAGGCGCAGGCGATCATCAGGATGAGATTGTCCGCTCCGTTGGAGATCACCACGGAGGTCTCTGGAACTAAAAATTTTTTGGCCAGGGAATGCCTCAGTAGAGTGCAAGGACCTTCAGGGTAGAGAGAGATTTTAGAAAGCTCTTTTCGGATGGCCGCTAAGGCTTTTGGTGATGGCCCAAGGAGATTCTCATTCGAAGCCAGTTTGATCCATCTCTTCTTGCCATACTCTTTCTCTACCTCTTCGATCGACTTCCCAGGAATGTAGGATTCGATTTTAAGAATGTTCTTTCTTGTTAATCTCTCGATTTTCAATTTCGATCCCCTCGCTCCATATAAACCACCATGATCTGTTTCATTTTAATGGATTACGACAGGATGTCAAGGAGCGTATTGTTATACCCTATTATGATTTGACAAATGGAGAGGAACATATTAAATCTTTTTGAAAAAATTTACTCGTAAGAAGGAGGGGGCGAAAATGAAGATGAGAAAAGGGTTATTTCCAATTATGAGTGTCTTGATTTTGAGTGTCTTAATTTGTTTCGCTGTGTGTCTGGGTGGGGTCAGTGCTCAGACAAGGGTCTATACTTGGAAGATGCAGAGTACTTGGGCAGCTGGGGCATTCGAACATGTGAATCCAAAAGATCTGGTAGCGAGGCTTGAAGAGATGGCGGGTGGAAGATTAAAGATCGAACTTCTTCCTGGAGGGGCGATCGTTCCACCCTTTGAAGTCCTCGACGCAGTACATAAAGGGATTATTGACGCCGGGCATGGATGGCCCGGTTACTGGGTAGGAAAGCATCCGGCCATGGCCCTCTTCAGCACAGCAGGCGGTGGTCCCTTTGGAATGGAGCGTGAAGACTTCATGAGCTGGGTTTATCTTGGAGGAGGGCTTGAACTTTACAACGAACTTCTCCAGAAGGAATTAAAATACGATGTCATCTCTTTCCCAACTGCAGGGGATCCTCCCGAGCCTCTTGGCTGGTTTAAAAAACCCATCAAATCAGTCTCTGACCTCAAAGGGATTAAATTTCGTGCGGCAGGAATGGCTGCAGAGGTCTTTAAAGAGTTGGGGATGTCGGTCGTTACCCTTCCTGGAGGCGAAATCGTTCCTGCCCTCGAGAGGGGGGTTATCGATGGGACAGAGTACCACTCGCCCAGTGCCGATATGTCAATCGGCCTTCATAATGTTAGGAAAGTCTATATGATGCCAAGCATCCATCAACCTACCGGATTTATGGAGTTGATTATCAATCGCAAGAAGTGGGAGGAATTGCCTGCCGATCTCAAAGCGATCATCAAAACTGCCTGCATGGCTGATGCCCTTTACTTTGCTCTTAAACAGATCGATCAAAACAGTAAAGATCTTGAAACGATGGTCAATAAACATGGAGTTCAAGTCTTTCAAACTCCCCCAGAGATTATCATCGAGATGCTTAAGGCCTGGGACAGAGTAGCCGAAAGAAAATCGAAAGAAAATCCATTTTTTGCCAAGGTTCTGGCTTCCCAGAAGGCCTGGGCTGCTCGGGTGGTTCCCTTCAGGACTGCCTATAATCCTCCCACTGATATTATTGCTGAATACTATTGGAAAGGAGTTAATCCTTATAAAGTGACCAAACCCTAAATCAAATAAAAATGGATAAAGCACCCCTTTAAAAAACCAATGGCTACCTTTCCCGAAGGCTTTATAAAAATTATCCGTTTCATTGATACTTTGGGGGAATGGTCGGGGAAGATTGTTGGTTGGCTTATTATTCCCCTCATTTTTGGATTAAGCTATGAGGTGATTTTACGGTACGTATTTCATTCCCCCACGGTTTGGGCCTTTGATCTTGCCTACATGCTCTATGGAAGCCTCTTTATGTTGGGTTCAATATATACCCTCAGAAAAAATGGCCATATTCGAACAGATATGTTTTACGAGCGGTGGTCTCCGAAGCGGCAAGGATGGGTCAATGCCGTCTCCTATCTATTTCTTTTCTTTCCAGGAATGATCTTCTTCTTCATTTCAGGCCTGGAAGCAACCATTCATTCTTGGTCCATTCTTGAAAAATCGGATTTTAGCCCATGGAGACCACCCCTTTATCCATTCAAGACAGTTATTCCTGTAACAGCCTTCTTTCTTATTCTTCAAGGAATCTCCGAATTTCTTAAAAGCCTTCATGCTGCCATCAAAGGGAAATGGCTATGAGTTCCGAGTATCTCGGATTGTTCTTTCTCACCGCTCTCTTGATCGGGATCTTTGCAGGTTTTCCGATTGCCTTTTCCCTGATCATCCTTTCCATCATCTTTGGTTATATAGGATTTGGTTCCAGTGTGTTTGACCTGATGGTCCTCCAGACCCTTGGGGTAATGAAAGAAGAGACCCTCGCTGCTGTTCCTTTATTCATCTTCATGGGACATTTGCTGGAGAAGGCTGGATTGATGGAGAGACTTTTTACCTCATTCCAACATATGTTAGGAGGGGTGAGAGGATCGCTTTATCTCGGGGTTCTCCTGACCGCAACCATTTTTGCTACTGCCACAGGAATTATAGGTGCATCCGTAACCGTGATCGGCATTATGGCTGCTCCTGCCATGATGCGAAGCCACTATGATATTCGACTTTCAGCAGGAACGATCACGGCAGGAGGAACGCTTGGTATTCTCATCCCTCCCAGTGTCATGCTTGTAGTGATGGGTCCCATTGCAGGGGTCTCTGTGGTGAAACTCTTTGGCGCAGCCATTCTTCCAGGTCTTCTCCTTTCTGGTCTCTACATCAGTTACACGATGATCAGGAGCCATCTGAATCCCACTCTTGGTCCCCCCCTTCCTCCCGAAGAACGAATCTCTTCCAAAAGAAAGATAGCCGCGGAATTCTTTTCTGGAATTCTTCCGATGGGTCTTATCATCTTTGCCGCATTGGGAAGCATTCTTCTGGGATTGGCAACTCCTACAGAGGCAGCAGCGATGGCCTCTACAGGTTCGATTGCCTTAACCTTATGCTATAAAAAATTAAATTGGGGAATTCTTAAAGAAACGGTTTTAAAAACGCTTCAGACTTCCAGCATGATCCTTTTTCTTGGAATGGCTTCTAATATCTATGGCGCAGTCTTTACGAGGCTTGGAACAAGTACGATGATTGCCCGTTCCCTTTTAGGGCTTCAGATCCATCCTCTCGGTTTGATCGGCATTGTCATGGTAGTCATCTTCCTCTTGGGTTGGCCTCTCGAATGGCCTGCCATCGTCTATATCTTCTTGCCTATCTTTCTTCCAGTGGTTCAAGAATTAAAACTTGACATTTTATGGTTTACGACCTTAGTCGCCGTAAATTTACAAACGGCCTTTCTCTCCCCACCTGTGGCCATGGCTGCTTACTATTTGAAGGCTGTTGCTCCCCAATGGGAACTGAAAGACATCTATGGCGGGATGATCGAATTTATGTGTCTTCAGTTGGCAGGACTGACTTTGGTTTTTTTCTTCCCCTCTATTGCGACCTGGCTTCCCAACCTCCTGTTTAGTTAATTCAAACTTCCAACCACTTTTTCTACTCTTCTCAATAGCTCTCCTGATTCGATAAGAGCACGGATCTTCTTGATATCCTCACTAAACCTCCGATCTCCTCTAATGGAGGGAACCCTTTCGCGCACGGTTCGATAAGCCTCCTCGACCCCTATCCCTGGCTTTAAAGGAAGAAGAAATTCGAGTCCCTGAGTCGCACAGAGAAGTTCCATGGCCAGGATATGCTCCACGTTCCTAACCACCTCTCTTGCCTTTCTGGCTGCGATCGTGCCCATAGAGACATGGTCTTCTCGATCCGCCGAGGTAGGAATAGAATCCACACTGGCTGGATGGGAGAGGACTTTATTTTCCGAAGCCAGGGCCGCTGCACTGACCTGAACCATCATCAAACCAGAATGGAGTCCCCCTTCCTGAGTCAGGGAGGGAGGAAGCCCCGAAAGGGCAGGATTGATGAGTTTTTCGATTCTTCTTTCAGAGATTCCTCCTAATTCAGAAACGGCCATAGAGAGGAGGTCAAGAGCCAGGGCAACAGGTTCTCCATGAAAGTTTCCACAATTGAGAATCTTCTGGCTCTCTGGAAAGATTAGGGGGTTATCGGTTACCGAATTGACCTCGACCTCTAAAATTTTTCTGACAAAGGCAAGGCAGTCTCTTACAGCTCCATGAACTTGAGGGATACATCGAAGAGAATAGGCATCTTGAATCTTCGAACAAAATTTGTGAGATTCGGCAATCTTGCTTCCTTGAAAGAGAGTGATAAAGTTCTTTGAAACGGAAAGGGATCCCAAAAAGGGACGGACTCTCTGGATATCTGGATCGAAGGCAGTGAGCGTTCCTTTTAAGGCATCCAGGGTACAGGCCCCTATTATATCCGCCACCTTACAAAGCCTTTCGGCTTTAATAAGGGAAAGAACTCCAATAGCCGTCATCACTTGAGTGCCATTGATCAAGGAAAGCCCTTCCTTTGCCTTTAAAGTCAGGGGAGGAATCCCTGCCTTCTTCATCGCCTTCTCTCCAGGGAGCACTTTTCCCTGAAAGAGGGCTTCTCCTTCTCCCATCACGACCGAGGCAAGATGGGCCAGAGGGGCCAAATCGCCACTCGCTCCTACAGACCCCTGCTCTGGAATGAGAGGATGAACTCCACGATTGATCATCTCTACAAGGGTTCTTATCACCTCCATTCTCACCCCGGAATAACCCATCGAAAGAACATTGGCTCTTAATAGCATGATCGCCCTGGTGGTCGTTTCATCAAAATATGGGCCCACCCCTACTGAATGACTTCGGATCAGATTCCTTTGGAGGTCTTCGATCTGAGAAAGATTGATGAGATGGTCAGAAAGCATTCCAAATCCTGTAGTGACCCCATAGATTTTTCTCCCCTCTTTAAGGGCTTTCTCCACCACCTTTCTGGATCGTTTAACCTTTTTTTCTACAGAGGGAGAAAGTTTTACGAGGGCTCTCCCTTCAGCCACCTCCCAAACGTGCTCCAAAGTGAGATGTTTACCATCCAAAACGACTCTATCCATTCGAACCCCTGCTACTGTATGATTCCGATGGGTTTAGTTCATTCCTCATAGATCGTGACGCCAGGAATTTTGATCCCTTTTTCTTTAGCGGTTGCAATAGCCTCTTCATAACCCGCATCAGAGTGGCGCATCACCCCGGTTCCGGGATCCGTCGTCAAGACTCTTAAAAGCCTTCTTTCTGCTTCCGCAGTTCCATCGGCCACCACTACCATTCCTGCATGAATCGAATAACCAATTCCTACCCCCCCTCCATGATGGACCGAAACCCAGGTGGCTCCAGCAGCCACATTAAGAAGGGCGTTCAGAATCGGCCAATCTGCAATCACGTCGCTTCCATCCTTCATTCCCTCTGTCTCCCTGTAGGGAGAAGCCACAGAGCCACTATCCAGATGGTCTCTTCCGATCACAATAGGGGCTTTCAGTTCCCCTCTTGCTACCATATCATTGAAGATCTTCCCCATTCTTGCTCTCTGACCATAACCCAGCCAACAGATTCTTGCCGGAAGTCCTTGAAACTTCACCTTCTCTCTGGCCATTCGAATCCATCTGACTAAAGCAGGATCATCAGGGAATTCCCTTATTACCGCCTCATCCGTCTTATAGATATCTTCAGGATCTCCCGAAAGGGCGACCCATCGGAAAGGACCCTTCCCCTCACAGAAGAGAGGTCTAATGAAGGCAGGAACAAAACCAGGATAACTGAAGGCGTCCTTCACGCCGGCCTCAAAGGCCTGAGCACGAATATTATTCCCATAGTCAAAGACGATCGACCCCTTCTTCTGGAGTTCAAGCATGGCCTGGACATGAATGGCCATCGATTCCATCGAACGACGAATATACTCCTTTGGATTCTTTCTTCTCAGCTCCATCGCCTCCTCGAGACTCAGTCCAGCAGGGACATATCCATTCAATGGATCGTGGGCAGAGGTCTGGTCAGTGACAAGGTCTGGAACAATTCCTCTCTTTACCATCTCAGGATGGATCTCGGCGGCATTTCCAACAAGCCCGATCGATTTGGCTATCCCTTTCTCTTTGGCACTCAAAGCCAAGATAAGGGCGTCGTCCAGATGCTCGACCATCACGTCAAGATACCCTGTCTCAAGACGCCTTTTGATTCTTGCCGGATCCACCTCTACCCCTAAAAAGACCCCTTCATTCATCGTGGCTGCAAGAGGTTGAGCCCCTCCCATCCCGCCAAGACCTGCAGAGAGAACGAGTCTCCCCTTGAGGGTTCCTCCAAAATGTTTCCGTGCGGCTGAAGCAAAGGTTTCATAAGTCCCCTGAAGGATGCCCTGCGTGCCTATATAGATCCAGCTCCCGGCAGTCATCTGCCCGTACATGGTCAATCCAAGCTCTTCGAGCTCACGAAACTTCTCCCAGTTTGCCCATTTGGGAACGATCATCGCATTCACGATAAGGACTCGAGGAGCATCCTCATGGGTCTTAAAGATTCCCACCGGTTTTCCGGATTGCACAAGGAGGGTTTCATCATTGTCTAACTCCTTCAGGCACCTTACAATAAGATGATAGGACTCCCAATTTCGGGCTGCCTTTCCTGACCCTCCATAGACGATGAGCTCGGCTGGCTTTTCTGCGACCTCGGGATCAAGATTATTCATGAGCATTCTCAGGGCTGCTTCCGTCTGCCAGCTTTTGCAACTTATCTCTGTTCCACGAGGAGCTCGGATCCCCACCTGAACTTTAGCCAGCGTCTCCACTGTCTCTTTTACTTCTACCTTTTTCATAACCCACCTCAACTCCCTCCTAAATAGGCCTTTTTTACCATTGGGTTTTGGGCCAATCTCTCAGCCTGATCGCTGAGAACAATCTCTCCGGTCTCAAGGACATATCCTCGATCGGCTGTGGCCAAGGCCTTCCGGGCATTCTGTTCTACTAAGAGAATGGTGACTCCTTCTCGATGGAGCTGGTCGATCACTTTAAATGTCTCTTCGACATAGATAGGCATCAGACCGAGAGAGACTTCATCCATGAGAATCATTCGAGGTTGGGCCATTAAGGCCCTTGCAATCGCTAACATCTGTTGCTCTCCTCCGCTCAGGGTCTTACCTATCTGATTCTGTCTCTCTTTCAGGATCGGAAAGATTCCAAAAACTCTCTCCAAATTTTTTTGAATCCCTCTCCGGTCGTCAAGACGATAGGCGCCCATCAAGAGGTTTTCCAAAACAGTAAGCTCGGGGAAAATCCTTCGCCCTTCGGGAACCATACTCATCCCTAATCGGGCCCGTTGATGAGCAGAAGTTTCAGTCAAGGGGTTCCCATAAAAAAGGATTTCTCCCTTTCGACATCTCACCAGACCCATAATGGCCCTGAGGATCGTACTTTTCCCGGCCCCATTGGCTCCGATAATGGTGACCAATTCACCCTCTTTAACCGAAAAGCTCACCCCTTTCAGGGCCAAAAACTCACCGTAAGACACTTCTATTTGTCGAACCTCTAACATCTAACCTTCCTTCCCAAGGTAGGCTTCAATCACACGGGGATTAGACCGGATCTCTTCTGGAGTCCCTTCAGCAATCTTTGAACCATGATCCAGGACCACAATCCTCCGGCATAGGTCCATCACGACTTGCATATTATGTTCGATCAGAAGAACTCCAATCCCTTGTTCGGCGATTTGGCGAATAAGGTCCATCAATTGAATCGATTCTTCAAACCGAAGCCCCCCCGAGGGTTCATCCAGGAGAAGAAGACGGGGATGAAGGGCCAGGGCCCTTGCAATCTCGACTCTCTTTTTAATCCCTAAGGGGAGGGTTTTGGTCAATTGATGAGCATAGAATTGAAGTCCTGTTCTTTCGATCAGTCTTCTTACTTCCTCCAAAATCTCACCCTTTCGAAAGGGTGCTATCGAGTTCAATAGATTCGGATAAAAACGATGTCCTGAGGCGACCAATATATTCGTCTCCACATCCAAATTTAAGAATGGCCTAACGATCTGAAACGTTCTACCCACTCCTAATCGACTGATTTGATGAGGCTTTAGGTGGAGAAGGGACCTTCCTTGAAAAAATATTTCCCCACCTGAGGGAGCATAGATCCCGGAAATGATATTGAAGAGGGTGGTCTTTCCTGCTCCATTGGGACCGATGATTCCCAAGATCTCTCCTTCTTCTGCTGAAAAACTAACCCGATCCAGGGCCCGAAGCCCACCAAACTCTTTACTTAGATTCTTCACTTCAAGAAGCACTCTTCTCGCACTCCCATCTTTTAGTTAAATTTCTGGACCCCTTCACTCCTTCATCGTCATGAACCCTTTTTTTCAATCTCTTTCGGGACTCTCACCGTAGGAGAATACCCTCTTCACGGAGGTTTCGAGTTAATCCTCTCCCGATTTTCTCAATGAAGATCCAATCCTCCTAAAAACCCTCGGCAGGACGGATTCTTCGCCCAGAAGTCCTCCAGGTTGAAAACGCATCATTGCCACAAGAAGTAGCCCGTAAAGGAAGGTCCTATACTCCATAATCGGTCTCGAAATCTCAGGGAGAATCCCCAGGATGATGGCTCCAACAATGGGCCCCCATCGGGTTCCAATTCCTCCAAAAACGACCATACAGAGGATGACAATAGATTGTCCAAATCCAAAATTTTGAGGCATGATAAAGGTCAAGAAATGGGCATAGAATCCCCCTGCAAGGCCAGCAATGGCGCTCCCAAGGATAAAGGCGATCACTTTGAAACGGACAATGTCCACTCCCATTGCCCCTGCAGCCACTTCATCCTCGCGAATTGAAGACCAGGCCAAACCCAGCCAGGATCGTTCCAAACGTCGGTCGAGAAGAAGGAGAAGAATCAAAACGATGAAGATAAGAATAAAATATTCTGGTTTGGTCATCTCCCGACCCAACCATTTAGGTAGGTCGATCCCTCCGATTCCCATCGCCCCACCAAAAAAAGGGAGATAAAGAAAGACTGCCTCAACGACAAAGACGATCCCCATCGTGGTGATGGCAAGAAAGTCATCTCGGACTCGCAGACATGGAATTCCCAACAGGGCTCCAACCATCCCCGCCACTATCGTTCCGAGAGGAACGGATATCCAGAAAGAAAGTTCTGCCCTGGTATAAAAAAGAGCAGATGTATAGGCGCCAATACCAAAAAAGGCAGAATGGCCCAGAGAGATCTGCCCTGCTCTGCCTGTAATGATATTCAGGCTATGAGCGAGCATGGCGTAGATGGTTATGGTGATTAGGATGGTGATTAAATATCCGCTGATCATTATTTAAGACCTTTCACGCCCTACCTTTCAGGATCGTTTTACCCTCTTCCTAACAATCCATAAGGTTTAAACATCAATACCAGTATCATGGCGACAAAGGCGACCGCATCTCTTGGGAAGGGGATAGCTAAAATCCCTATGAAGAAGGTTTCAGCCATTCCCACGACAAAGGAAGCGAGGACAGTACCAGGGATGTTCCCCAACCCCCCAAGGACAACGATCGCCAGGGCCTTGTAGGCCGGGATGCTTCCCATGGTGGGCCAGACCTGATTGTCATAGACCCCGATAAGGACTCCTGCTGCTCCCGCCATAGCAGACCCTATAAGAAAATTAACCGCTACAATCGCCTTCACATTGACACCAAAGGAGGAAGCGGTCTCTGCATCCATTGCACAAGCCCTCATGGCCAAACCGGTTCGAGTGCGTGAGAGGACGACCCAGAGGATGATCAGAATCAAGAAGGTCACCAAAAGGATCAAAAGCTGTGTCTCGGTAAGCTGAAAACTCCCAAGAGAGAGATTTCCGATGCCAATCTTTGCGTTGTAGGTTAAGGTGTGAGGGCCGGCCACAATTCGAAAAGCCTCTTCCATCGCAGTGAAAAGACCGATGGAGACGATGAGAGGGGCAATCCTCGGAAGATGAAGGAGAGGAGAGTAAAGAAATCGCTCAACCAGATAGCCAGCCAGTGCAGATCCAGCCATTCCAATAAAAAGAGAAAACCAGAATTCTCCTGTCAAACGAAACGAAAACCAACCGACATAGGCTCCCAAAGCATAGATTCCCGCATGGGCAACATGGAGAATCCTCAAGATTCCATAGACCATGGTAAGTCCAAGGGAGATGAGAGCGTATACACTTCCTACAGCGATTCCATTCGCAAGTTGTTGAATCAGCATAAAGCTATATTTTAGGCGAGGTTTGAGGCAACGGATTTTACCTCAACCCTCACTCCTTTAAACTTTCCTCTACCCTTTATTTTTTCATTGGTGGGGTAATGACTTCGGGATTATCGACTACACCAAGACGTCGGAATTTTCCTTCCTTGACGACCTGGATCTGGACAGGTTTGATCACCTCTCCCTGAATAAATCGGCTGATCTTTCCGGTCAGCCCATTATAATCTCTTGTTTCAAGGAGGGCCTTCTGGATCGCTTTTGGATCGGTTCCAGCCTTCCGAATCGCTTCGACCAGAATCATAAAGGCATCGTAACTGGAGGCACCCACCATATCCGCATCTTCGTTGTAAGCCTTTCGGTAATTTTTCAAAAAATTCTGAACCAGAGGTCGTGGATCATCTCGGTCGAGATTCGTGGCAATGATCACCCCTTCTGCAGCCGAACCGGCGATCTCTAAGAACTTTGGAGAATCAAACCCCTCCTCTCCCATAATTTGAGTGGGGATTCCCAATTCTTTGGCCTGTCGGACAATGGAGGCGGCTTCATTGTAGTAACCCGCAGCGAAAATAAGATCTGGATTACCCTCTTTGATCCGGGTCAAATAGGGCCGAAAATCTTTTTCTCCAGGGAACTTATACATCTGTTTGGTAAGAATAGTGGCCCCTAACTTTTCTGCCCTTTCGGCAAACCCAGCTGAGATGGCACGGCCAAAGTCATTGTCCATAGAGATAATAGAGATTCGTTTGGCTTTGAGGTTTTTAATGGCAAACTCAGCCGCTGCGGCCCCCTCCACCTCTCCAAGGAACCCATTTCTAAAAATAAAATCATTCGGTCTTTTCTCTTTAGGATCCCAGGTGACATCGGGATGAACGGCATATCCCACAACCATAGGAATTTGTGCCTTCTGAAAGATGGGGGCAGTCACCCGAGTAGGCCCACTATAAGAACCACTGACGACTCCAACGACCTTATCTTTCTCGATCAATTTGTTGGCAATGGCCACCGCTTCCTGAGGATTGAGTCGATCGTCATAGATGATGAGTTCGACCTTCTTTCCTCCGATTCCTCCGGCTTCGTTTACCTCTTTCAATCCCAACTCTACAGCCTGTTTGGCACTCATCCCATCAGCCGCGGCAGGTCCGGTGATAGGGGCAAAAAAACCTATCTTGATCGTCTCCTGGGGAAGAACCATTCCGGCCCCTAAAAAGATGGACGAAACAACCACCAATACACCTATTCCAATTAACCTTCGCATACTGAAACCCTCCTTTCCCACCCCATTCAGGTGGATTCTTGGATTAATAGATGATGAATCTATATAATAAAAAAAAGAGTCCCGTCAAGGGTCTCATAAATAAATGGGGATGGATGAATAAAAGGGTGAAGAAATTAAGGAAGGGCCCTTGAAGACAGAGTGTGATTCAGTTTAAAGCTGGATCTCTTTGGAATGGATGGCCTCGTTTACAGCTTTTAAAAGCTGTTGGAAATCAAAGGGTTTTGAAATTAAAAAATCAAGACCGGTCTCTTTAACCTTCTCTTGATCGACCTCCGCTCCCCATCCTGTAATCATCCCTACGGGTGTCCCTGGACTCATCTCTTTAATTCTCTTACAGACCTCCCAGCCTGAAAGCCCTGGCATTCCAAGATCTGTAAGAACCATATCAAATCTCTCTTTTTGAAAGAGTTGGATTCCTTTCTCCCCATTTTCAGCCGTAGTCACTTCATGAGGGACTTGGGCAAGGGTGCGGAGGAGGACTTCTCTGACCGTCTCCTCATCTTCGATCACCAAAATTCGAGCCTTCCTTCTTTCAATAGAAGTCGGATAAGAAGGGGCTTCTTCTTTCTTCCCTTTTCCCACAGGAAGAATAATGGTAAAGGTTGTTCCTTCTCCTACCTTACTTTCGACTTCAATCTCTCCTCCAAATCTTTTTATAATTCCATAGGACATACTGAGGCCCAAACCCGTATTCGTAAAAGGTTTGGTCGTAAAAAAGGGTTCGAAGATCTTCTTTTTGACCTCCTCCGTCATCCCGATCCCCGTATCCGAAATCTCTATGCCAACCCTATCTCCTCTCTTAAAGGTCTGGATTCGAATCTTCCCTCCATGGGGAAGGGCCTCTATGGCATTGAACAACATATTCACAATGACCTCCCTCAATTCGGAGGAGGTTGCAGAAACAGGTGGAACGTCCTCTAAGTGGCACTCGATCTCTATTAAAATTCCTCGGCTTTGAGCCTCATCTCGCCATTTCGGTTTGGTCATTTCAACGGCATCTTTAACGATGGCGTTGACCTCTATTTCGAAGAGTTCTTGATGGAGCTTCTTTTTGGTAAACTCCTGAAGCCGTCTTACGGTATGGGCACTATCCTTGGCCACCTTCTCAATGGTTTTCAAGCTCTCTCTCACCTCTTCATCGTTTATCATATAAAGAAGAATCTGAGTATTTCCCAGGATAGCAGCAAGGGCATTGTTGAAATCATGGGCCACGCCACTGGCCATCTCAGCCAAGGCTCTTAGTTTTTCGGCCTGAAGCAACTGCTCTTCCATCCTCTTACGGTCAGTAATGTCTCTTACAAAAACGATATAATTCACTTTGCCTTGCTCGCCTTTGATTGCCTTTGCATTAATCTCTACATTTCGAAGCTGACCGTCTTTGCGTCGAATCACGAGTTCGTAGCTTGAAGGAAGTTTCTCCCCTCCCTTCCATCTTACGAATCGATCAGCCATATATCTCTTACCTTCTTCGGTAAGAAATTCGTTAAACTCCTTACCGATGAGTTCCTCTGAGGGGTAGCCTTGAATTTCTTCCATCCTTTTATTGACAAATTGGAAACGATTATCCATTCCGATGATACAGATTCCCTCATGGGCGCCTTCAATGACGGTCCGGTATTTTTCTTCGGATCGTCGGGCCTCTTCGTAGAGCCTAACATTTTCCATAAGGACTCCCATTTGATTCCCCACGACCTTTAGCAATCTGAGATCGTCTTCTGAAAAGGCATTGACCTTTTTGCTTTGGCCATCGATGACCCCTATCACTTTTCGACCCATTTTAATGGGAATACATATTTCTGAACGAATCCCCTCTCCCTCTGAAATATATCTTGGATCTTCCCTTACATCCTTAACGAGAAGGGCTTCTCCTTTTTGAGCGACCCACCCTGTGATGCCTCTTCCCAAGGTGAGATTTAACCCCTCAATTCGTTTTAGAGTCGATTCATCGTACGAGGCAGGATGAGGAATCAAACGACCTGTCTTCTCCTCCACTAACAAAACCCCGAGTCTATCAAATTGGAAATAATAGTTCAGTTGGTCCATCATTTGTTTTAAGAAATGTTGAAGATCAGAAGAGGAGGCAGAAAGTTTCAAAATTTCATAAAGGAGGGTGATTTCACTAAGCCTCTTTTTGGTCTCTTCAAAAAGGAGGGAGTTCTGAATAGAAATGGCGAGTCCAGTAGTTAAAGCATAGAGAAATGGAAAATGCTTTTCCGAAAAAAAGTCGACCTTCTGGCTTCCAAGGTTAAAGGTTCCAATGATCCTTCCTTTATATTCCAATGGAAAGACTAAGGAGGAACGAATCCCTTCTTTGAATAATTTTTGATTGAGCCAGGAATCACTTTTTGCCGTATCCGGAACAAGGACAGGCCTACCGGTCTCTAATGCCTCTTCAAAAGGTGTCTTTTCCATCGAATAAATGACATCGCTCTTGAGTTCTCCATCCCCCCCGAAATCCTTTTCTAATGAAAAATATCGAAATCCTTTTCCTTGTTCATCTAAAAGAGTGATGGTCATCCTTTCAACCTCGATTACCCTTTTTACTTCTCTATGGATGGCCTTCATCACCTGTCTGATGTCCAGACTGGAAGCCATAATCTTATTAATATTACTTAGCGCCTCTTGTTCGATCGCCTTTTTCTTCTCCTCCGTAATTTCTCTCGCAAGATCAACGACAGCAGTGACCTCACCCTTTTCGTTATAGATTGGAAAGGTATAGTATTGAAACACGCCATTGAGATATTTAGTAAATCTCTCTCCTGAGACAGGCTTTTGGGTTTCCAACGTCTTTGCCACATGGCACCCCTCGCAGGGATGACTTCCTTGATAGAGGATTTCAAAACACCTCTTCCCGATCATCTCTTCAGGCTTTAACCCATAACGTTTAAAAGCGGTTTGATTGGCACGAATGATACGATAATATTTGTCTCTGACAGTAATAAGATCCGTTACCGCGTCAAACGTGGTTTCCCACTCGGTCTTGGCTTTGGCCACCTCGGAGAAGAGTTTTGCATTGTCAAGGGCCATTCCAATCTGATTCCCTACATTTTTTAAAAAATTGATTTCATTCTCATTGGGAATGCGAACAGAACGGCTGGTCAAACAGATAGCCCCGATCACCTCTCCTTTTGACATGAGAGGAATTCCCACCAGACTCTTTACGCCTTCTTCTTTCAAATGCGGAAGAATAGATTGGGATGGATATTGATCGATAAAGAAGGAAATGACCTCTTTCTTTTCAAGGGTTAATCCTACCACCCCTTCCCCTCTTTTTAATCTTTTAACCGCCTCTGCCAGATGGGGGGGATAGTTTTTATGATATTTGAGTTCGAGTTCTTCTCCCTCTTCGGTTAAAAGATAGATGGTTCCCATTTCAAACCCCGCAAGCTCTAACACTCTTTCCAGGGCTAATGGAATGATTCGGTCCAATTGGAGAGTCTGATTGAGGAGGGTACTTAAATCATTTAAGGTCTCCAATTCTTTTGTTCTTTGAAAAAGTTCCTCCTCCGCCTTTTTTCGATCAGAGATATCCTTGATCATTCCTTCGTATCCAATCCTCTCTCCCTTACCGTTTTCCCTTGCTGAAGCCGTGATGAGACAGAAGAGAGGACTCCCGTCTTTCCTTTTCAATTTGACTTCGAAATCTTTAACAAACCCTTTTGCCTCGACGGCTTCCCTAAATCTCCTCCTTTCCTCTGGATTGAGATAGGTTTGACTCGCATTCAATCCCATCAATTCGTTCTTATCTTCATACCCCAACATCTCTACCCCAGCCTGATTGACTTCGATAAATTTCCCTTCCGGAGAGGTGATAAAAATCATATCTTTTGAATTCTCGAATAGTTTTTGATATTTTCTCTCTGCCTCTTTAAGCTCAAATTGAGCCTGCTTTAAATCTTCAATCATCTGATTGAAGGAGCGGGTAAGAACCCCTATTTCATCCTTCCGTGAAGTGTCAATATGGATATCAAGGTCTCCTATGGAAACCTTCCCCATCTCTTCCGATAGCTTTTTAATGGGGTTGACCAATCCTCTTACAAAAAAAAGGCTCATCAATAAGGCTACACCAAGGATGATGAGAATCCACCGGTAGGTCACTTCTGTCAAATTTTTAATGGGCTCATAGATCTCTTCAATGGGGACCTGAATCACTACTCTCCAATTTAAATCTGGAATAGTCCTGTATACGGCCTGAAATTTCTCACCTCTAAGACTCTCAAATTCAATCTCTCCCTCCTTTCCCGAAATAACCTGAGCTACAAAAGGAGTCATTAAAATGGCTCTCTCTTCTTGATAGGCAATGGGGCTTCCCTCTTGGTCTATAATATAGGCCGATCCCTTCTCCCCAATCCTAATCTGTTTGATTAAGTCAGAGAGAGATTGGAGATTGACCCATGCCCCAAGGACCCTTTCTACTTCTCTTTGGTTATTTAGAATAGGAACGGCAATACAGAGAGTGGGAATGCCATCGGGAGTGTAATAAAAATCTCCATAAAAGGATTTTCTTTTTGAGAGGGCTCTTAATATTTCTTTCTTGTAAGGGTCTTTCAAACTTGAAAAACCTGACTTCGAAACCTTTATTAACTCCTGACCTCTGTTATTTAGGGAAAAGAGTTGCAATAAATAATCATGTTCTAAAAGGATGCTGTGAAAAAACTCCCTCCCATGACTCATCCCTTTTTTATAAAGTTCATCATCTTTTCCCAGAATATGAAGGATCTCTCTTACTTTCTCTATAAAACCCTGTGTTCTTTCACCGACAAGAACCGCCTTTTCTCTCTGAGCATTAATAATTGAATCCCTTTTCTCCTTTTGATAAATTTTTATGTTTCGATACCCAAACAAAGCTAAAGGAAAGGTTGAAAGAAGAAGAATAGTAATGAGAGATTTGGTGACAATACTTCTCCAAACCATTTAAAATATTCCCTAATTTTTTGGAAATTATTTGGATTTAATTCGATTTTCATTAATTTTCAGCAAAATATATGCCGATTTCAATCCAAGGGTTAAATTTTTATAATCCATTGATTTCAATTATAAATACTGATTTATAAAGGTGGGATTAAAAAGGTGAGATTGACAAAATGTCAAGTATCGGTTGGTTTTTATCCATCCTTTTACATCTTATACTCCCCAAAATCTTCTGGCTTCATCTTTTCAATAATCTCTTTTAATTCATCTTTCTCCTCTAAAAATCTCTGGGCAATCACTCCCAAGCTTTTGGTCGCTTCCAAAACGGGACCTGTGATAAATATTGGGGATCTTGTCCGAACAGCAAGAGCAATGGCATCGCTTGGCCGACTATCTACAACGACTTCTTTTCCATCGACATTCAAGTAGAGGTTGGCATAAAAGGTATTGTCTTTAATATCATGGATGACTATTTTTTTAGTTTTACCTTAAAGGTATCCAAGATTTGCTTCATCAGATCATGGGTCATCGGTCTAAGGGTCACTACATCTTCAAGCCCTCTTGAGATCGCTTCTGCTTCAAAGACTCCAATCCAGATGGGTAAGGCCTTCTCCCCTGAAAGATCCACTAAAATGACCACGGGATTGGAGGCTTTTGGATCGACCACAACCCCCATCACTCTGACTTCGAGCAATCCCCTCTCCATGATCTCCCTTCCAATGGATGAACGATAGACCCATTCATATTTTAACCCGTAAAAAAAGGATGTCAACACCAGGATGGCTGTTATTCCAAATTAGAATTGTCACATTTTTCCAAGTTAGAATTGTCATCTTGGTTCATCTAATCGGTCATGCTTGATCTGATACTGAGCGATGACCTTTTTGCCTGACTCAATGAATAGGGTTTCTCCCTTGAGCTTCGTCCAAACCCTCCTCCCAATATACTCATCAGGAACCCTATAATACTGCCCATAATAGGTGATACTCCCCGTCTTAAGAACCTTCCTGGGCTCCTCATGAACCAAGATAAACTCTAACTCCTCAGAAGTAAGCTTCCTAAGAGAGGGAGTATAGAGCCCAGCCGCACACTCCCGATCCAGTGCCTTGTTAGAATGGTTAAAGTTGTAATTCTCCACCCATTTCTGAAAACCTTCGTTAATGACCCCTAAAGAAGTCAAATGAAGGTTCTCCATCACAAAGTCCCTCTGAATAAACCGAAACAACCGCTCGATCTTCCCCTTCTCAAAGGTTGTCAAATGCATGTGATCCGTTAGATGTGCGCGAGGTTCGGATCACTCATCCTTTTCATCCCCTTTGTGGTCAGTCGTTTCGGTTTATTGTTTCGAAGCAGTTATGGGGGGAGCTTCGGGTGACTCTTGAGCTTCCGGAGGGTTCTGTGTTTTCAGTTCCTGTCAGTTGGACGGACTTTCTTCCTTTGGATCCTTATTTAAGTATTGGGGGTGGACGGTCTCGGTTTCGGGTGGAGGATCTGTTGCTTCTGGTTGATTTATTGGTCAGGGTGGAGGGTGGTAGTGTCATTTAAATTTCGTCCCTATTGTCAATTTAATTATGTCCATTCTTATTGGGGGCCTCTCCTCTTTTGGATTAGGGTTTTTGTTATGAACCTGTTTAAAAATAATGTAAAAATCAGATATGGTCAAAGATTTTTCTTGACATGGTATAATATTAGTGACATAATGATGTTTACACATATGGGACGATCTCATTCTTCTCAAAGGGGGGATTCGAAGGAGGTGGCTCTTCGGGAGCAGGGGGTGCTTCATCCTCATCCGGAGGTGGTAAGAGACGAGGTCTTCCGGAGTCATGAGTTTTTTGATCCTCGGGATCTGCTTCAGGTTCGCTATGAGATGCTTCGGCGTCATCGGGTGGAGGGGCGGTCGGTCAGTGAGGTGGTTCGTTGTTTTGGTCTGAGTCGGCAGGCCTTCTATAAGGCGCTTTCGGCTTTTAAGGTTCAGGGGGTGGTGGGTTTGATGCCTCGTCCTCGGGGTCCGAGGCGGGCTCACAAGTGCACGGATGAGATCCTGGATTTTGTGGAGCAGTGGGCTGGTGGGGAGGGTTCGGTCGTTGAGGCGGTGGAGGCTCGGTTTGGGGTAAGGATTCATCCTCGGTCGATTGAACGGGCTCTGGCGAGGCGTAAAAAAAAATGACTGACGAGGGGGTGGGGTCTTTCGGTTTGGGTGGGGAGGATTTATTCGATCATTACGAATCTATTCGGAGGGAGGCGTTGGGTTCGGGTGGGCGATGGGGACAGGGGCTTTCTCTGTTTATTTCTCGAGGGATGAAGGCCTGGCTTGGGGCGTTGAGGGTTTTTCATTCTGTTTCTTCTTTTAGGGAGGAGGTTTCTCATGGGCAGGCTGATCTGCCGGCCTCGGTGTGGTCTGATTTGGTTCCGGTGTTAGCGGATATGGTGCTTGCTTGTTGGGAGGAGGAGAAGGGATGAGTCTTCAGGGGAAAGTGACGGTGGAGCATCTTCGGAGATTGGCTTATCTTTATGTTCGTCAGTCGAGTTTGCATCAGGTTCATGAGAATCGGGAGAGTACGGCCCGTCAGTATGATTTGAGGCGTCGGGCTCAGGTTTTGGGGTGGAGGGTTGAGGATATTGTGGTGATTGATGAGGATCTTGGGATCTCGGGGGCTACGTCGGAGAGGTCTGGGTTTCAGCGTCTGGTTGCGGAGGTGGGTCTTGGGCGAGTGGGATTGGTGATGGGTTTGGAGGTTTCGCGTCTGGCTCGTAATTCTTCGGATTGGCATCGGTTGTTAGAGATCTGTGCTCTTTCCAACACGTTGATTCTGGATGAGGATGGGGTTTATGATCCGGCTCATTTTAATGATCGGTTATTATTAGGATTGAAGGGGACGATGAGTGAGGCGGAGCTTCATTTGTTGCGGGCTCGTCTCCTTGGGGGTCAGCTTAATAAGGCTCGCAGGGGGGAGCTCTGGATTCGTCCTCCGTTGGGTTATGTGTATGATGGGAATGGGCGGATGGTATTGGATCCGGATTGTCAGGTTCAGGGGTGTTGATCCCAATATTATTTTGATGGGGTTTTAATGTATTATTTTGACCGAAGAAAGGGGAAAGGGGAGAGTATTTGACAAAACGTTTTTTCGAGTTTGAGTGATTTTTTATCGCATTGAA
>Ga0101945_1000714_pt1 | contig 47389 bp, 76 predicted proteins | sample DewCreD2012metaG_2_FD_75246 | JGI IMG/M metagenome (GOLD analysis project Ga0101945, IMG submission 75246) | Hot spring sediment bacterial and archeal communities from British Columbia, Canada, to study Microbial Dark Matter (Phase II) - Dewar... ... | reverse complement strand
CCAAGACATTAACCGGATGCGGGGTGGTATTGTAAACGAACGCCGGTGGTGTCTGCCCCGTACGAAGCATCACCATTCCGTATTTAGCCATCTCTGACACGCCTCCCTCTCCTAGTAAACGCCTGCCCCACCGCAGTCGGGGCAAGGACGCTCACCAAACCATCCTTGCCCGCCGCAGTATTGGCAAGTATACACTCCGTTGGTATAGTCATAGAGCAGTTTGGCGCACCACCGGCATATGACCTGCGCCGGCGTGCGCGGAGTGGCATAGCGAATCCTGGTCTCAGGATGCGGACACCAGTCGCACCCCAATGGGTATGCGGTTTCGCACCCTGATTGAGATTTCTCGCATATGCCGCCCAGGAAATGGGGACATACATGGTTCTCAGACATATTCTCCCTCCTTCAAATTTCGGATTTCGGAGTCAACTGCGCTCCCCAGAGCGCCTCCACGCAAGGGGCTCCGGGGAGCGCGGTTAGCCCTGCAGTAGCTTCAGCCTTCCGTTTTATCTTTACCGCCAGGTCCCGTCGTCGCTGAGGCCAGCGACGCGCAACCGGCGGCTTCTCCACCAGCTGTCCTCAAGCTTCCGGGCAGCCCGTTCCGGGATAGCGACAACTTGCCGCCAGCCATTGTCCCCGTACCAGGGGCCAGCGACCTGGACCACCTGGTTAGGGGCCAAGCGTAACCATTGCGCTACGCTATACGCGTCGCCCCAGCTGTAACACGCGAAGTGTCCCCGCGGAGCTTCTTCGGCTTCCTCCCGTTCCCCCCGCCAGTACGCGCAGCACTGGCGGCACGCAGCGGGGAGGAGATAGAGCTCGAACGGCTCTATCTGCCGGAGGGCCTCAATGGTTTCCTCCGGCAGCCAGCGGCAGTGATAGGCTACAGTAGCTGCCAGCATAGTTGCACCTCCTTTCAATTCCCGTATCTGGTGATAAAAATACCCGGGGAGTTTTGCTCCCTGTTCTTATTCGGCGTGCTCCCGGGAAAATCCTGCCTTACAGAAGTTCAATGGACCAGTAGTGGGGGCAGTTGTGATAACCTGCCTTAACTTTTCGGAATATGACCAATCCTATTGCATTCCAGTAGCCACAAAAATTGCCTTCGTTATAGAGACAATCTTTGCATGTGATTAAAATGTCACCGTACATGCTATCCCCCCTTTCATAAGATTTGGCCTTGCGCCGGGCCGCGGCCCAGAACTTGTGGGCCGCGGTCTAACTGGTAGGCAGTTTTACGCCATGCCCAGGGCGCGGTTTTGGTTCACCACTTCAGCAGGCGTCGGCGGTGCAGTATCTCTATCGCGTCTTCGTCCGACGCCTCGATTTCCGATATGGCGGCCTCCAGCGGGTCGCCACCCGAGGGCTTCCCGGTGCCCCCGCACGTCGGGCAGGGGTCACCCAGGAAGCCCGTGCCCTTGCACTCCAAGCAGGGTTCAAACTCTGCCTTCTGGACCAGGTGGTAGCGCCCGGTATAGTCCCAGTAATACTGGGCTTCCTTGACTTTCACCTTGCCCGTCCCGTAGCAGAAAAGGCATTTCTTTTTTCCGGTGCCGTTGCACGCCCGGCACTTGGTGCCGAAGTGGCACGCAGGGCATCCCTCGCCGCGGAGGAACCGGTGCGCCTCGTCCGGGGCCATGTCTCCGTGCTTGACCCCGTAGGCGTCCCAGGGCTCTCCACATACGGTACAGTAAATGTCGCCCATCCTTACCCTCCTTTCCGGTCGATTTCCGGTGGCAGCGCGCCCCTTACGAGGCGCAGCCGCCCTTCCCGCAGGTCCTCCGCCAGCCAGCGGAGGTCGGCGGGTTTGGTAGCCCCCGCCGGAATGCCTCTATGGTCCGGGATGTGCCAGTAGTACGTGCCCACTACCGTTTTCATCAGGCAGCGGTAGCGGTGCAGGACCGCCGGCGACGTGCTCTCGAAGGTGGCTACCCAGTTGGGCTGGGATTCCAGCCATTCCAGTTCCGTCACTCTCTTCCCTCCTTTTCCTCCCACGCCTCGGCTTCGAGCAGCGAGAAGGGCTCCCTCACGGTTATAATTTCCACCGCGCCTTTCCCGTAGGCATCCACCGACGCGATGAGAGCCTTGATCATCTCCTCCCAGGCCATGGAGGAGTGGTAGAAGCCCTTACATCGGTCGGGGTTGAATACCCACGCGAGCAAACGGCAGTGCACCAGTGCGGCCTCCAGGGCCTCGTGTATCTTCTTCAGGTGGTAGTCCGCCCTGTGGCCTTCGATCAGCTCGGCCTCGCACCAGACCCCCTGTTTGTCGGTCCACCAGCGCAGGGGCTCCCACCACCGGCCGGTGGGGTCCTGGACGTACATGATTCGGCGGCGGACCTCTTCGAGCTGCTCGGGGTCGTCGGCGACTTTGACGACTCTCCTGTAGAACGGCACCTTTTCACCTCCTTCCGGCAGATGGGGCATAGGGTCGCGTTGTTCTTGCGCCGCTTCAGCCTCTTTTCCAGCTCCCATCCGCCCTCCCACACGCGGGCCACCTCGAAGCCGATGCCGGCCTCCAGCATGGCCCGCACGAGCTTCGCCCCGTCGCCCCGGCGGTGCCTGGCGATGCGGGCCTCCAGGCTCTCGTGGCCCGTGCAGCCCAGGTAGTGCCGGGCGTGGTGCAGCGGGCGGTGGAAGTGGAGCAGGTAGACGTACATCAGTCCCACCACAGGGTGACCGCGGTCACGGGGTCGGTCAGGTATTCGGGCTCGTCGGCTCCCGTGAGCCGGGCCAGAATGAACCCCTCCGCGCCGCTAAGGGGCCTGTGGAACTCGACGGTCACCAGATCGTGATCCTCCACGATCACGCCTGCGGTGGGCAAAGCCCGCAAAAGCGCGATCATGAAGTCCATCTCCGGCTGGGCGTTCACGCCCCACCGCCTGGATCTGGCCAACTCCGCGCGGATTTGCTCCTCGGTCATGTCGGCCGCGGCCGGGGTGAAGTACCCGAAGCATTTAGAGTGATCCCGGCCCTGGTCCGACCGACAATACAGCAGGCCCCGGAGCAGGCACCTGTCCTCCGCGTCCCAGACGCACACCTTCATTCCCGTGCCCCTCCTTTCACGCCGGCCGGATGGTCACCTCGATGCGGTCCGGGTTGCCCATGCGCCTGAGTGCGAACTTCTGGACGTACAGGGTCCCGATGACCATGGGCTCGTCGCCCTCCGGCTCGATGAACCGGATTGTGTTCTTGGTCTCTTTCTCTCGCTCCAGCACGACCTTGACCTCCATCCGCTCACCTCCTCAGCCAGTCCACCGCCACCAGCACCAGCATAAAGGCGATGATGACGGTGGTGAAAGTCTGGATCACGCTCAGCCCGAGGTAGACCCACTCGATCATACGGCCTCCTCCTTCGCGTCGGGTGAAGGCTTCTCCGCGAAGCTCCAGAGCAGAAGGGAGCCACGCGGGAAAGGCGGTAGCCTGTCGAGGTCTTCCATGAACTATCGACTCAGCCTTTCGGCTACGATATCGATTGTGTCCTCGGGCGACTTCGCCTTGACGATCAGCTTGCCCGTGATGGCGTAGGCGCGTACTCTATCCCTCCTACCTGCGTAGAAGTCTTTCTCGTACTTTCCTGACCGCTTCTTTCCGGTCGCCGGCTTCCACCACCACGCACGCAGTGTCGCAGGGACTGGTGGGCCGGTAGCCCCTGGAGCTCACGTGAAGCCGGGGCGGCCGCGAACCTCCGTCCCTGCACACCCAGCAGGTGTGGGAGAGCCAGGCCACGTAGCGCAAGCTGTCCCTCCTTTCGGCGTCCCCCGTGTTTTGGGTAAAAAAAAGGCGGTCTTTCGACCGCCCGGGAAGCGCGTCGGGCTCGTTATGCGACTTCCGCGATTTTTTCCTCCGCACTCTCGGCCTCCGCGATCTCCTCGTCCCAGGACTCCTCGGGTTCCTCCTCCGGCTCGGGTCCCGTTTCGGGTCCCGTCGGCACGGGCCGCGTCGGCGTGGGCGCCGCTTGGACCTCGCGCTTGATCGGGAAAACCCAAAAGCGGACCTCCTCGGTACTGAACATCACGGCCTGATTGATCCTGGGAATACCCAGGTCGATCGTCCCGCGGTCCAGCACCCGGAGGATCGGGAGGAGCAACCGGGCATCCAGAAGTGCGTCCCCCTCGCCGGAGGTTTCGGCTTCGAGGCTTGTGGCGAGCACCAGGTCGTTACCCTGGGTGACCGAAACTTCAACCTGCCCGTCGCGAATAGCCAGATACATCAGCCTTGGCCCCTTCTTATAGTTGGGGTCCATGCTGACAATCTCGGCCGCCCGCACCAGGTCGGCGAATTCGCGGGCACCCACGAAGGCGAACGCCCGGTAGTCACCGTGGAAGCCCCGAGCCTCGGCAACCCCCTGGCTCAGCGGGTGAACGAAGTCTCCGACCGGTGTGCATTCGAGCTTCACCGGCCCGCCGTACACCACCATTTGGGTCAGCTTGACCTTGGAGGTGGTGCCGCCGGTCCGGACATCGTGATATACCGGCCGAAATTCCACCCGCGCCCGGGGTGCCTTCTGGAGGACCCGGATCGCGGCCTTGGCTTCGTCGTAGGATAGCTTGACCTTGGCTGGCCCGTCGGTAATGCACGGAACCCGGGCCTCGGCCGCACGCTGCAGGTCCGTGCCTGAAATGGTCAGCCGCAGCCCGTCAGCCGTGATGACCATTTCGTTCTTGGCCGGGTAGTACGGGTCCCGGTCCATCACTGTCAGAACACGGGTCAAAGCCTTGGCAAGCTCTTGCGGGCCAACGTTGGGAGCGTATTCGCCGTTCTGACCCACTTCGAGGTAAACGGCGTCGCTCTCGGCCAGCTCGCGCTTGCCCATGGGAATCCACTGCCAGGGCGCCAGGTCAACACCCCCGACGGTTCCGGAATCGAAGCACATGCCACGTCGGCTCGGGATAATACGGACCGTACTGCCAGCACCTCTGACGTATTTGAGGTACTGCATTAGGCCCGCCCGGCCGACGTAGTGCTCCCCGATCCGGACTGCCAAGGCACTGGTCATCCCCAGGGCCTCCAGCAGGGACTGCCGGCCCACGACGAAACCGTGCCCGACGCGCTTCCCCGTGACCATCAGTTTTTCCCTGGCCACGGAAAAGCGCACCCCCTTATGTAGTTTTCCCCGCTTGTCCCGGGGCGCGTTGCGCGGCCCCGGTTGGGGCGGAGGGCGGGTTCGTGCCCGCCCTTTTTCCTGCGTGGGCAGGAAAAAGGCCGGGCACGTGTCCCGGCCTACTTCTCCTCAGGAAAAAGGCCGGGCACGTATCCCGGCCTACTTCTCTTCCTCAATCCACGTCAATCCACGTCACCCCTGGCTCTCGGCACCGGGTGGTGCGCGATATACCAACCCGGCGCCGGCCAAATGGGATTGTGGTCCGGCGAAAGGATCGGAGTGTCGGTCAACCGGTAAACACGGATGAGAAACCACTCGTGCCACTGCGCCACCACTCCTGACCCCCCGGTCAGGTAGTGGTTAAACACTACCCGACCATAGGGGTAGAAGTAGTCAGCCACCTTCGTTATATCACCCTCAAGGCGATATAACGAGAGGTGGCCCTGGCGGTAGTCGGGATCAGCCTCGCGCAGGATATTTGGCGCGAGGTGCCCGACTGCCAGCCGCAGGTGGCCTCGATGGGGTTCCTCCCGGACCACGGCTTCCGGTAGGTCGTCGGGGGGAATAAGCTCCCCTGACCAATTCAGCGTAGCCGTACCACCCTGGACGATTAGGGTAGACTCCGGGTCGGCCACCCACTCCTGCTTCAACCGCGAGGCATAAAGCAGGAGGCCGTCCCGGTCGGCCATCGCATTGGCCGCAGGGGCCCATTCGAAGTTTTGAACCCATCCACGGAAGACGGGCTCGTACGGCGCTCGGTTGAAGCACCGCCGAGCCATATCCCCCGCCCGCCACCACGCATTGTGTCCACCGCGGGTGGATAACATACGGGTGGCGACGTATACCGGATCCTCAATCCGACGGCAGGGATAAGGATACACCTTCTGGCCGTCTACTTCCTCGACGGATTCGACGTCGAAGAAGGCTGGCCAGGGAGGTGATTCCCCTATCCGCCACCGGTAGATGACCCGGCGGACGGGTTCGAGTTCGACGAACCCCTCCCGGAAGCGGGCCCGATAGGCTTTTTGAGCCATCGGCCCACCTCCACGTATTGAGTTTTCTCTGCCGGTCCCCAAGGCGCGTTACGCAGCCCGGGTTAGGACAGAGGGCGGTCTAACCCGCCCTTCTACACCCCCGCAGGGATGCAGAAGGCCGGGTTAGAGCCCGGCCAGCTCTCCGAGCATTGGTTCGCGAATCCATGCTCGGACCCTCCGTATTCAGTTTCGGGGAAAAGAAAAGGGTTGGGTCAAACAACCCAACCCTTATTCAGTTCCCTCACAAAGGAATACGTACAGCCAAGGGTCGAAATGTCACAGGTATTGCAGCAGATCCGTGTTTCGCTTCAGGAAGCGATAGAGTGCCGTTCTTTCGGCCCCGGTTAACGGGTATCCCTCGGCCCGCTTTTGGGCGATATCCCTAATCGACTTAGGCAGACTATCGAAGAATAGCTTGTCAATCGTGACTTCTGTAGTGTCGATCCCCACCTCTTCTGCGATATCGTCAAGGGTTAGGATCGTTTCCTCTGTACCGTCCACGTATTTGGCCACGTGGACGGTCCGAAGAGGTTGGCCTGTCTTCTTACTGTAAACAGTCTGAGTGTAAGCCCGAAACATAAGTAGGTTACGATAATTCCTGTTTTCGATCCGGCCCCGGCGATAGTATTGGACGAGTGTTTCCTTTGTGACCAGGTAGACCATGGCAGGAGATTGTTTGTTCCTTGCTATTAACTTGACTGCTATTTCCTGCAGGATATCCTCCCTATCACGGGCCGGGACCCGTCGGGAGATTAGCTTTTTCGCCATGGCGTACCATTCAGCAAATACTCTCTTTTCCTCTTGGGTGTATCGAATAGCGCGCAGTTTCCTGCTAGTGACTGGTTTTACTTGCTCACCATCCAACCGGTAACAAACTTCTCTGCGAATTGGCTGTCCCTGCTCATCTAGTGCCATAGTTACTTTGGCTTTTATCGTGGTTGGTACTGTGGTTTTTTTCCGGTTGATTATTGCATCTAAATCCTGGTGGTCAGGTGGCGCCGGTTTATCCTCGGCCTTGTGGACAAAGTACCATCTATGCGGTTTATATTGCCTTGCTTGTTCGACCGGTAAAGTATAGCTGATAACCTTACCGGCCCCGCGTCCACGAGCCATGTTATCCCTTCCTTTCATATAGTGTTCGGGCCGTCCATCACGCAGCTACCCTCCCTTCCGGCCCAGCTTCGCAAAAACATATTCGACGTCCAACCGCAATAATCCTCCCAGGATAATTTCGATATATCGAAATGGGAGAAGGCTTAGATCTCCGGAGCAGGGGTTGGGATCTTCTGGGAGTGCTTTTGAGGGTCCGGATGGACATAGCAGAGCCTGGGTCGGGGTTCTGGCGGGAAGTAGAGGTTAGGTCGGGGTTGCGGCGGGAAGCAGGGGTTAGGTCAAGGTTGCAACCAGAATTGCGCCCACGGCGTGGTAGAGGGTCAACAGACCATAACCTGCGGTGACGATGACCAATCCCGGCCGCGCCAGACGCGCGCGGCGCCGCAGGGCCAGGGTTGCAAGGTAGGTGGCTATCACTATAAGCGCAATCTTGACCAGCATGGCCGCGGCCAGGCCGCCGTGGTGAACCATCAGCCACCGCATTATCGGATTGGCCTCCAGGGTGTATTCTGGGTCCATCTGCCAGGCAGTCATATAGGCGTCCACCACGTTGAAGCAGACGAACAGGGCGTGAAGAATCAGGACTCTAAACGGGGACATGACGAGCCTCCTTTTAGATCGCTCCGCTCGGCCGCCTCCGGCGGCCTCGCTCCGGGGGTTTTATTGCGCTCCCAGGGGCACCAGCACCTCAAACGGACAGACTTGCCGCTGAACGCCTTCCTCCGGACGGGAGACGGGGCATACAAAGGTCGCCCGCCTCCGCCCGACAGGTGCTGTACGCCCCCGGACGGGCGCTCGACTGCTGGACCCCAAACCAGCAGCCTATCCTCCCGCCCGGAGCAAGGCGCCATGGCAAGCGTGTCAATTTGAGGTGCTGGTGCCCCTTAAAGCGGTACAAAACCCCCGGAGCGAGCCCCGCCGGAGGCGGGGCGAGCGGAGCTATCCCTGCAATGCCTCCCACGCCTCTTTCACCAGGGGCGTGCCCCTTTCCTGCACGTATTCCTCGAACGTTTTCTCCTCCAGCTTTCCGACTGCCCTTTCCACGATGGCCGCATTACCCGCGGCCTTCTGCAGCGCCTCGCCGGCTTGCGTCACCTCGGCGAGCAGGGCCGCCGGGATTTTCTTTTCGGCCAGGACGTGGATCTCGACCGCTATGTCCAGGGCTCTTTCCAGTATCTCGCGGTAATTCGCGGCCCGGCCGGCATCCTCCTGCCACTCCCGGAGTCTGGCCTTCGCCTCCGCCAGGCGCCAGGCCTTGGCCCGCTCGAATTCTTCCCGGGCGATGGACACGATCTTCTCGGCGTTTTCCCGCATCCACTCCCGGTACTTCTTGGTTCCCCGGCGTATCTTCTCCTTCTTCAACGCCCCGGCCACTTCCGCCTCCACCGCGAGGAACGGCACCGGTATTTGGGCCAGGTCCGCGGCCGTCGCGACGGCCAGTGTTTCGTCCAGGGACATGTAGTACGGCAGGTGCTTGGCCCGCTCCGACAACGCGCGCGCCATGCCCGCGGCCAGGTCGGCGTAGGTGTCTTCGGGCGTGGCGTCGGCTAGGGGGTTGTGAAAGAGCGCGTCTAATTCCCCGGGTGTGACGTCGAATCCCGCCTGCTCCGTTAGGGCCAAGGTCAGCCCGTGTAGTACCACGTCGTAATCCCGTTCCAGGCCGAATCTCCTGCGGGCCTCGCGGCACCATCCAGCGAAGGTCTTTTCCTCCTCGTATTCCGCCAGGGTCAGGCGCGCCGGCAGCTCCTTCGCCAGCTCCGCCAGGCGGGCCATTATGCGCCTGGGCTGGCTCTCGTCCTGCACCGGTAGATAGCGCATAAATCCGGCGCCGCCCGGCAGCTTGCCCCCGAAGACATGGCGCTTGACCTTGACCGGGTAGGGCGACCCGTCCAGGCGGTCCTCGTCCGCCACCATGCCGCACAGGGGGCACCAGAAGCGGATCTTTTCGACGGTACGCCAGGGCGGCAGCTCCTCGGTCGCGATTACCTGCGGGGCCGGGGCCGGCCTGGCCTTTGCCCGCTTCTCTCTAGGCACTCGGCTTCCATAACGGGACGAACGGGTGGACCTTGAAGACGGCTTCGTCCACCTCGCGGTCGGCGCGGGCCACCTCCACTCCTTTTTCTTCCGGTCCGCCGACGATGGTGACGGAGAAGTAGAGCCCCACCATCGACCGGTGGCTCCTCTTCCACCGGAGGAAGCTCATGATGACCGGCTCCGGCAGGCCGGCTTCGACGAGCAAGCGGTTCAGGATGCGCCTGATGGCGTGCCATCCCACCTCCGCCATTCGCTCCAGGCCGAGTTTCTTTTCTATGGAGTAGTAGATTTTCGTCACTTTCATTTCGGAGACAGGAGGGAAGCTGTACCTTTCCAGGTAGGGCAGGATCTCATCGGGGACGATGTGGTACCGCTGCCGGCCGCGCTTGGCGGTCTCCACGAACAGCAGCCTTTCCGCCGGCCGCAGGTCGCTCTTTCTCAGTCCCGCAAGCTCCTTGCGGCGCAGCCCGTAGGTGGTCGACAGGACCAGCATGGCTGTCTCCTGCTCGTTGAGCCGGCCCCGTTTCGCGGCCCGGATCATCGCCTCGACCAGCATGGGGTTGAGGGCGGGCGCAAAGACTTCCTTTTCCCTGATGGTCGGCCTTTCCATCGGGCGGAAGGGCCACTCCAGGCCGTTCACCTTGTAGAATCGCTTCAGGGTCTTGAACACCAGTTCTATCGTGCCGTCGGCGTATCCCTCCTCGCGCAGCCGGTTCAGGTGGCGCTCGACGGCCCGGCGCGAGAAGTCGCCTTCGCACTCGTCGAGGAAGCGCTTCACCTTTGGCAGGTACACGGCCCGGCTGCCGGAGAGGCTGGCGGCGTACTTGTCGAGCAGGTCTAGCACTGCTGGCTCTCCTTCACCGGATAGTGCTTGATGGCGTATTTTAGCGCGTCGAGGTCTATGTCGAATGCTTCTACCAGTTCTTTGACTATCAGCAATGCATCCTCTTTGCTCAGGTTGTATCTTATTTCCTGCCCGTTGCGGTCGACGGTGTAGATGAGATATTGCCCCTGGCTCATTTTGCTCCTCCTCGTGTCGGTTTGGATAATTCCGTTGATTATCCTGGCTGGATTGTACCACATCGCGGCTCCGGGGTCAACCTTTACCGAGCAGTATCCTTCCGGTTACGATAGTCTCGGGGTGAGCGGAATGGCCAATCCGGAGCTGGCGGAAATCTGTCAGCGCATCGCGGTCCTGGAGGAGCGCACAGTGAATCAGAGCAGGCAGCTCGAAGAAATCAGCCAGAACCTCGCATCTCTTCGCGAAGAGGTAGTGAATCACCTGGTGCACCGGTTGCCTTACAGTATTACCATCATAATCTCCGTCCTGTCAATGCTCGTGGGTGTTCTCGGGACGTTGCTGGCCAGCAGGTGGTAGCCATGATTATCGTCACGGCCGCGGGGCACGGGGGAGACGATTCGGGTGCCCTGAACCCATACCGTCCGCACCGGCCGGAGAAGGCGATCACGCTCGAAATAGACGGGGCGTTTGCGGCCCTGGCCGGCGCCTGCGGCCATCGTGTCTACCGGGTCAGGACCGGGGACGTGCGCGTCTATCTCGGAACCATCATTTCGACGGCCAGGAATGTCGGGGCCAACCTGATAATCGAGTTCCACGTCAATTCCGTTTTTGACAGCAGCGCGCAGGGAGTCGAGGTGTGGGCGCTTCCGGATACGCCGAGCTGGCGGCTCGCGGAAATGATGGCGGGGTACGTCGCCGGGGCCGCAGGAATGGTAAACCGCGGCGTGAGAACCGTCTATCCGGGCTGGTCTTCATACGGCCGGTTTGTCGAGGTGAGGAATTCCCTGCCCGGCACTCTCCACGTGCTCACCGAGAGTGGCTTCATCAGTAACCCGGAGGATGAGGAGAAGCTGGCGAATCCGGCTATCATACAGGCCATCGCCCACGCTCACCTGGCGGCGTTGCACGCCTACGCGGGCCTGCGGCCGCCGAAGGCGCCTGGGCCGGCCCGCGTGCCGTGGCTGCTCCTGCTCTTCGGGGCGGTTTTGGGCGGGGCGAACATCTGGCTGGTGAGAAGGAGATGAGGATGGCGCTGATATGCCTGGACCCGGGCCATGGCGGGATCGATACGGGATGCAGGGCAGGAGAAATAGTAGAAAAGAATATTGTTTTACCGATCTGCCTTAGAGTGAGGGAATTGCTGGAACCCCGGGGACACACCGTCATTCTGACCAGGGAGTCCGATGACACCGTATCACTGGAAGAGAGGTGCCGCATCGCCAACCGCGCCGGGGTCGATTTGTTCATGTCCGTCCACGCCGACTGGTGGAGCCATTCGGGCGCGTCCGGCCCGGCGGCGTTCTACTTCCAGAAGGGGCAGTTTTTCTCTTCGGAGGGGCGGAGATTAGCGGCCTGCGTCTACGAGGAGGTAGTGGGCGTCTATCCAGACGTCCCCAGGCGCGGCGTCAAGCCGGCCCGGTACTATGTCCTGGGTGGAACGGTCATGCCGGCGGCCCTGATCGAGCTGGGGTTCGTCACCAATGCCCATGATCTGGACCTGCTACTTCGGTATGACCTTATGGCCTGCGTGCTGGCCATGGGAATAGTCCGGTACCTGCGCGGGTGGCTCTGCTGAGGAACAGCGGCCCCGGACCGGCGGGCCTGCGTACCGGTCCGGGGCCTGGTGCGCCGAGGAGGGTTCGGGAACCGGGATGCCTACCTTCTCTTCAGCCTGCTTCCGATGCAGCCGTTGAACGCCACAATCTTGTCGGCCCCGGTCTTGCCGGTCATCACGCCCCTGCATTCCCGGGCGGCGGCGGTGAACCTCTCGGTGTACTGCACCAGATGCGGAGGAATGGCGCCCTTCGGGAAGGCCAGGCGCTTGATGATCAGCGTGCTCTTGCTCCAGGAGATGCCTTTCGCCGGGTGCACCGAGACCCTTCCGATGTCGCTGAGGGGGAAAGACGCCATGGATGGAACCTCCTTTCGCTTACGATTATAGGCTGTTTTCGCCGGGCGTGTAAACCCTGCACGCGCCGGAATACGGCGACTTTTCGAGCCGGTGGCAAAGCCGGTCCAGGATCGCGTCGAACGCCTCGCGGGCCGGGTGGTCCTTGTGCTCGTCCCGCAGCTCGTGCAGGCCCCTGATCCATTCCTCCGGCGGCGCCTGCCGGTCCAGCAGTTCGTAGAGCTTCCCGCAGTCCAGCCCGTGGTCATCGCACGCCTCCTTGAAGGCGGCCACGGCCCCACTGATTTCGCACTCAAAGCACTCCATTTACTCACCTTCCTTTATGCCATACCCCAGACGGTCGAAGAAAGCCTGAGCGACATAATAAAGCCTTTTATCACCGTGCGTCGTGGCACAGTCGCCACCGAAGCAGACCGTCAGCTCGTCGTCGGCCAGGACGATTTTCCCGGCTGGATTGCCGGATTCCCTGTCGATCAGGACGGCCGTCTTCACCTTGGACGGCTTCTCCTCTTCGGACGGGCTAGCACCAATGGTCCGGCACTCTTCTATCATCTGGTCCCAGGCCCTGGAGATCGCCTCGCCGAACGGGATACCCTCACCTTCCATCTCCCAGGCGCGGCACATGACCCGCTGGCGGACGCCCCGGAAGTTATGGCACAGCTCTTTGTCAACCGGCGAGGCCAGGGCCTCGGCGCAGGTTCGTTTCTTCATGGCTGCATCCTCCTAAATGCGGCAGCCGCACTTTTCCGCCATGATGGCTTCGACCAGGGCGATGGCCTTGTCGCGCAATTGCGCCGGAATCTTGCGTTTCTCCTCCAGCTTCAGGACCTCTGTCAAGCCGATGGTCGCGCTCCTGAAGTTGCACTTTTCAGCATCCCGCGCGGCCCGCTCGACGGTGCGTTCCACCTCCGGGGCGTCTTTTTTGGCCACGAAGCGGTCTATAAGCCCCTTTATCTCCTCGCGGAGCAGGACGGAACCCGGGGGGTGATAGGGCACGGCTTTATACCTCCTTTCGAGATGCTACTTTTGCGTTCTTGCCACCGCTTTCAGGACGTCCTCCACGTACCTGTAGCCGGCCTTTTTCAGGCCCTCGTAGACCCAGACCGGCAGCTCGATTTCGTCGATTGGAATGCCCTGAGGGGTGGTTTTGTGGCAGCGGTAGTTCGAGCTTTTTTCAATGAGGGATACGAGCTCCTCAATGACCGCTTCTTTGATTGCCAATCTATCACTTCCTTTGGGACGCGTCGTAGACCGAGGAACCGGGACTCTGACGCATTATTTTTTGATGTGATAATGTGTGAACATCAAGAAGGTTTCTACGCTACAGTTCTTCAAAGAAAGTATCGTGGCGTTGAAAATAAAGACTCCAATTTCTGATTTTTCGGCGTGGGGTAACGAGTTAACTCATTTTCTGACTTCACTCTCCAGTTTGGAACGTCTTCCAGGCATATATAGAGAATCCTCCTCTTTATTTCTTGCGCATTTTATAATTGCGGCAGCCCCGGTTCCGGCCCGGGCGGCGCCTGCCATCTCTTCATAAACCGTTTCGACAGGCCGCAGTTTTGCTCGAACCGGTAACCGGCAGCCGTTATGGCTCGATCGACCGCCTCCTCTATGAGCGGCCACGGGTCTCCCGTCACATCCGGACCAAACTCTTCGGCATATTTTTTGATTCTCTCTTCGGAGAATTTCTTTCCGGCGTGAATTTTGGTGGCTTCTTCGAGTCTGCCGGCCTTTCTTGCTGAATCCAGGGTGCCGTAAATATCGCATCTGTTGGCCTCGCCCAGGAGGGCGCTCAAGATCTGGTATATCTCGACAGTAAGGTCGACCTTACCGTAGGTAAGCATGATTCGCTTGTCGGCCAGGTCGAGAAGTTCCTTTATGATTTTCTCCACATCCAGGCTCGGCGCGCCGCTGTTTGGCATCCGAATTACCCTCCGGTCCTGGCTACTATCTTCTTGGCCTCTTCCATTGTTATCTCACCGGCCTCAACCTTTCTGGCCAGCTCCACGATCTGACCCACGTCCACGCCCCGCAGGCGTAAGACCTCCAGCCGGAAGTCAGTCGCTAGCTTGCCGGCCTCGGCGGCCACCTGCTCCAGATCCTCTACCGAGGCCACGGTCATCACGCCCTGGCGGAGCGCCCTCAGCCTTGGGAGAAATCTCCTAATGACTTCTTGCTCCTCCGGCGGGGACCGCAGGATCTTTTCCGGCGTCCAGTCGTGTCTTTCGACGGCCGTGATGTCCTCCTCGGCCGTCTGGAGGCGAGACTGGACCTCTGGATGCATGATGCCTTCCTCCCGCGCGAACCGCAGGGCTTCCTTCAGGCTACCGGCCACGGTGGACAGGTGCGCCCGGGCGCACGGGACGCATCCGACACTCACGTCCTCTGGGACGGGCATGGGGAAGACCGGACGGCCCTCTTCTTCCCGGCACATTTCCTTTTCTATGGTGTCCAGCTCGGCCAGCCGTTTCTCGATCTGTTCCACCCGACTCGGGATCCGGGGCCGGGTGCGGGCAAGCTGGCTTGCGCTGAGATGCAGGATTAGGCCCACCATAGGGCGGATGAGTTCGCGCATTCTAAGCCTCTCCGTCTAGTTTCACCGTGGCGCGGCAACCACACCGATCTAAAAACTCGTCTGTTTTCCGAATAGTTTCCTGCTCCCATTTGTCGATTTCCCTCCACACCCGGGTCTTCTTTTCAACATACTCTTCCTTACTTATTTTCCCGGCCCGTGCATTCTTATCCAGGTCTAGGAGCCATTCCAGCAATGACAGCCTGATGGAATATAGTTCCCTGAAAACTTTCGCATACTTCCAGCACTCTGGGGCCTCGGTCGAGTAGCACCGGGCTTCGCCCGTCTTTGCGCTTACCACGCAGCCAATGGGCGCATTTATGATGTCCGGCGGCGACGGTTCCGGCGATTCGTCGTGTGTGTGAACATCACCGATCTTTTCGTAAGGCGGGTCGCACTTCATCTCGGGAATCCTTATTTCGTACTCTTCGCCGGCGACGATCGGGCCGGCTTTAATGTCGCCTCTCTTCAATTTTTTGGGATCGGCCCCGCGGCGCATACAGATGGCGAATCCGTGCTCGCGGCCGGTCCTGGCGTGGAGCCTGGCGGCCTTCCTGGCCTGGGCGGCCATCGGTTCGAGCAACCGGCACGTCCCACGCGGCCCGATTTCGTCGATGAGTCGGTCGATGAGATCGAAACTAAATTCGAATGTTATCAGATAGTCTTCCGGCACGGAACCACCTCTTGCGCCCCTCTCGCCACTATCGTATCTTCCTTCTTTCGGCGGCGTCAAACCCGCGGCCCGCGGCTTTCCTGCTTCTTCCAGGGACCGGTTTTACTTCGCGCGCCTCCCTTTGCTAGACTGTTTTTGGGCGGACCCTTGAGTGACCAGTTTCTGGAGTCTTGAGTGAACCTTGAGTGACTAATTACTGGAACCTTGAGTGGACCCTTGAGTGACCAGTTTCTGGAACCTTGAGTGAGCCCCTTGAGTGACTGTATACTACCAACACTGGAATAAGGAGGGAGGGTATGGCCAAGAAGAGGGAGCGCCATCCCGAGAAAGAGGTCCATCGCCCGGACCCCGACGCCCCCGACGGGCCACAAGAGATGGTATGGCGCTGCCAGTGCGGCCAGAGTTTTCCGGAGTCGGGGGACGGCGAAGGTTATCGCGCCCTGTTTTCCCACATCCGGACCGACCATGGGGGCATGCAGGCGATGGGGATGGTCGAGGGGTTGTTTGACCGGAGGGGAATCATGCTGGTCAGGGGGCCGGACATGCGGAACGCCGTCCGGCTGGGCTACGTGAAGAAGAAAGACGCCGGCCGCGGCGGGCAGGAGGCTCGCACGGCGTCCACGACCAGGGTCAGGATGAAACTGGTGGATGTGGACCTCGATCCCGCCCTCTGGATCCTGTTCGACCTGGCCCGGCTGAAGTGGCCGGACGACTACGACGATACGCCGCAGAGCTTCGCTCGCTGGGTCGAGGAGTGCATCTTTACCTTCTACGCCGAGCACGCCAGCGAGCTCGGGTTCGACATTCTGCTGGCAAAATCTATCGAAAGGTTGAAAATCAAGGAGGAGATGGAATGGGGGTCGCAAGTGTCCTGAGGGGTAGCCTGGTGGAGCAGCAGGCCGGGAACGGACACCAGGAAGTGCCGGTCCGCAACCTCATGCGAATCGTCAGCGAGGGCGTCGGCGAGTTGGTGGATGCCCACAAGGCCAAGTCGGCGGTAAGCATGTTAAAAGATCTGATTTCCACGTCGGAGCCGAGCCCTCTGGAGGGGTTGAAGCATCTAAAGGAGGCCGGTCTGGATCTGGGTACCATTACCGGCATACATAAGGAAGCCGCGGAAACCTTCCGGTCCATAGCCCGGGAGGAGAGAGACATGCGGCGCGAGATGAGCCAGGAGATAGAGAAGGCAAGGGAGGAGGTTCAGGTGGCCAGGGCGGAAGCCGTGAAGGCCCAAATGGAGGCCCTGATCCAGAGTGTCCAGAGCAGCCTGAGCGAGGTGCGCCGGCTGACGGAGGAGGCGAGGCGGCCCGCTGTCGACCCCATTACGGCTGCCATCCAGCAGGCACTGGCCGACGTGTTGCGAAACCAGGTAACCGGAGCCCTGGTTCAACAGCAGAAGCCCGCCAGCCCGCTGGAAGCAGTTAAGGAAAGTCTCTCGCTGGCCGAGCAGCTTGCCGAATACTTCCGCGCCCGGCGGGACGGCGACGACATGCGGCGGGAGGCCCTGGTTGGGGGGATCAAGACCGAGGTCCTGCGCCTCATCCTGGAGGATGAGCGGGACAGGGAATTCCGTCGGGAGCAATTGCGTCTGGAAAGAGAAAGAATGGAAAACCTTCGTAATGGGCTGGAGGCCCTAAGGGGGCCTCTGACTGAGCTCGTGGCCGCGGTGGCGGAAGCGATAGCCAGCCGGAGCGCGCCACCTCCGCCGCCGACCCCTTCGCCGCCCCACGCGCAGCCGCAGGCCCAGCCGCCACCCCCGCAACCCTACCCGTCGCGGCCGGGAGGGGGAATGACCGTTGACCTCTGATGCCCTGGGCAGGTTCGCGGTGGCTTTCGCGCGGCAGCGGGTGTTCACGATCCTTGCCCACCACCTCGCCGAGCATATCAACGGAGCCGACGCCGAGGCTCTGGTCGGGCAGAATCTCGTGCCGGTCCTGGAGCGGGAGCTGTACCGCCGCTTCCAGCCCCAGCAAGTGACCGGAACCCTGCGGCGCTATGTCGGTTGCTTCTCGCCAGACGACTTTGATACGATTTTGGCGAGAACGATGGAGCGCCTGAATCCGGACAAGAGGGACATTCTGGCCCGCAACCACCTGTGGCTGCGGGGCCAGGTGGCCGCGGTGTGGAAGAGACTTCTGGAAATGGCGGGTGGATAACTTGGCTCTCGAAAAGCCACCCGAAGGCGTAAAGGAGAAGAAGGGTACCGAGGTTCGCAAGTGGCCCCTATATGGGCTGGCCGCCGGTTCCCTCGGGCTGATCGCGATGATTCTGATCTTTAAGCCGGAGTGGGCGCGGGCGGAAGAAAAACCCCCGTGGGAGAAGCCTCCGGAGGAGGTTCCGGAGAAGGAGATTCCGCCAGAGGAAGTTCCGCCGGAGGAGCTGCCGAAGATTCCGCCTAAAGAACTTCCGGAGGTCCCGTTACCCCCGAAAGAAGTTCTGCCTAAAGAACTTCCGGAGGTCCCGTTACCCCCGAAGGAAGTTCCGCCTGAAAGGCCTCCGGAAGCAGTCGGCCGGCCCAAGATCAGGCTCAACTGGAGCCGCTACTACGTCGGCTAGGGAGGTGAGACTTTGCTAACCCTGCTGAAGACGGCGGCCAGATACCCGGTGTTCGTCCGGCCGCGCATCCACATCGCAGGCTCTTCTTTCAGGCTACTCATCGGCGCGCCGGTTTATAGGGAAGTCGCGGAGGGCTACCGGGCCAAGCCGAAGCCGGGAGATCCGGTGACTGCCGAGCTGAGCATCACCAACGTCGGCAACGGCCCCGGCAACTTCTATATCGAAGGCTCCATCTGGCTGATGAGAGCCCAGGAGCGGGTCGGCACCTGGCCCGGTCAGTCGAAGAGGATTGAGGCCGGCCAGTCGGCTACCTTCACCTTCCGCCGGACCAACTGGGCCGACGGAAAGAAGGGCGTATGGAAGGATGGCGATGCCTTCACCTGCGCGTGGGACATCTACGCCAAGGACCCGCAGACCGGGGCCGACGTGGAAGTGCTTGAAGTCTACGACCGCTACGCCATCATACACCAGGAAGTTGCGGCCGCGGTCGGCGCGCCGAAGACCAGGTTCAACTGGAGCCGCTACTACGTCGGGTGAAAGCATGGCGTACATCTACGAAACCGTCTCCACCGGGGGATGGCACGAGCTGAGCCGCATAATCGACGACGAGACCGCCCACATACCCGAAGGCGGGCTGGCCGAGCTGCGCGTCAACTTCCGTGTCCGCTTCCCGCTGTTCCTCACGGCGGCAAACCAGCTTGAGCAAGAGCTTGCCAGCCGGGGCGTGCGGCCCTGGCCGCGGGAGGCCAGGCGGGTGTTCGTCGACGAGGAGAACGCGGCCTGGTACATCCGCTGGCAAAAGGGCGCACCCTGGGCACCGGCGGTCGTCGCGGCGCTGCTGGCCATAGCCTTTGTCATCGCGCTGCTGGTCGTCGCGTGGGTCTTCCTGCGGGTCACTCCCGTCAACGGAGGGCACCCGTCCCTGGTGGACAAGATAGCCCTCATCACCGCCACGGTCGGCGTCGCCTGGCTGATTTTCACCCTCCGGAAGACGGGTCACCTGCCCGTCGAAGAGTGGCTGGAGAGGCTGAAGCGGCGATGACCCTGACGACTTTTTACGTGGTCAAAAAGAGGTTGCCGGGCGAGGAGTGGGACATTCGACAATTTGTGACGCCGAATGTACCGGGTGTGGCGCGGATAGAGACGCAGCTTCCGGCGGGCGAAAGAGAGTTTGTGGCGACCGCCTGGTGGTGGGTAACGAAGTACATCCAGTATCCGGAAGGCTCGCCGGATGTTGAGGATGAGCATTACTTCCGGGCCTTTCGGGGCCGGACCAGAAGGGCATATCGGGTATACGACTACTGGTCCTTTCCCGCCGAGACGTTGGTCACGAGAATCGGCGACTGCGAAGACGCCTCCTTCCTGCTCGCATCAATCCTCCGGCGGCGGCTTCCCGATACCCGAGTCTTCGTGACCATAGGACTTTTCGACAACTACGGGCACGCCTGGGTCACGGTGGACGGGCTCGTGCTAGAGACCACCCCGGGACTACCGTCCTATAAGGCGATCCCGGAACAGCTTCCCTACGTACCCTTCTTTCGGTTCAACGATACCGTGGTGCTGCCGGTCAGGGAAATTGCAGTACCGTCCAAGGGAGATAGCCGGCTGAAGATGGTGCTGCTGATGGGTCGCCTTGACGCCGCACGGCGGCGGAATCTACCATGAAGGCAGGGAGGTGCATTCGATGGCAGTCAATGCCTACAAGATGGCCGGAGCAGCCGGGGTCGGGGCGATGAGCTCCCTGGTGCGCGCCAAGATCGACATCCCGCTCTTCGACGCTCTGATCGCCACGGCGCTCGGAGCCCTGGGCTACATGGCCGGCATGAGCCTGCGCGGCAACATGGCCGCGGTAGGCGAAGGCGCCCTGGACGGCGCGGCCGCCTACTTCGGCGCCGCCTACGTCGGGCCGATCCTGTCGGGTGGGGTAAAGACCACCGGCAGAGCAGGCCAGAGGGTGACGCCGCCGCTCCTGCCCGAGCAGCGGCCCGTGTTCGCGCCCCTTTCCAGCGTGGTGGAACTCTAGAGCTTCGGTAGTCCCGAGGCAAAACAAAGAATCGGGAGGAATCCAAAATGCCCTACCAGTGGGAACAGTATGAGTTGCAACTTCTGGGGGATTTCAAGCATACCGGAAGTCTGGCCGCGGGCGAGGTCTGGAAGCCCACGGCCCAGGAGGGAAATGCCGAGCTGGACTCCCACGAGGTCGCAGAGGTCGTCTTCATGGAAGTCTTCGCGCCCGTGACCGGTGGCGGCGTTGCTGAGAAGCTGGAAGACATCAACCTGATCCTGGACGAAAAGAGCTACGAAGAGTATATCAACATTCCCGGAACCGACACCCTGCTGTTCACCGCGGAAGCGACCCAGATGCACAACGGTCAGATCCTGGCGTTCGGCCAGCCTCTGGTCTATGCGGTCAAGGGAGCCCCGCTCTTTGAAGGCATCTGCCCGAAATACAACAAGAACCTGAAGATCGAGTGCCGCGCGGGCGAGGGCGGCGTCACCGCCAACTTCCGCATCCGCATCTGGGGCTACCGGTACCCGGCCCAGGAACTCTCCCGCCTGTTCGGCACCATCGGCGGACGGCTGGAGATCCGGGACGACCGCACCAACCGGACCCTGGTCGTGGAGAAGCCGTCCATAGCCGTGACGTGGGAAAACTGGCCCCAGCTTCCCGGCGGCGTGGACCAGGCCATGCCCAAGATCAACCCCCTGGTGCGTTACGCCCGGAACGCAAACGCCACGACTCCCAACACGCCCTACCAGTTCCGGTACGACACCCGCGACGTGGCTACTAGAGCCGAAAACATGTACTTCCCGTTCGACATCGAGAACAAGGCCCTGGTGGTCAAGGGGCTCGGGGTGAGGGCACCGGCCAACCTCAAGGAGACGTTCCTTAACATCGCAGGCAAGGATCGTCCCAAGAAGCGGTGGCCGACCGAACAGTACGTGAACCTCAGGCACTTCGGAAAGGCGTACCCGCTTTACCCCGCGGACTGGCCCGTGTACTTCGCCATCCCGAAGTTCGACAAGCCGTACCTCATCTGGCAGGACAAGGGGTACGTGGCGGTGCAGGACAACGGGACGTCGATTGCGGCCAACCAGATCGTCGTGGCCCTCAATGGTGTTCTGATCGAGATGGCGTAGGAAAGAAGGTGGCGGCATGATAACCACGATCCAGTTCGTCCCGGGCGCGGTGGCGCAAGGGGCAGAACATCAACCTGCCGGCGTGGGCGCCCAAGATCGATAGTGTAGCAAGCGCTTTCCTGATCAGGCCGACAAACCAACTGACCATATCGGCCGTCCCCCTCCAGGGCGCGGATCTGACCGCCACTCAGGCCGACCACGCGACTACGGCAAGGCACACCCTCGCGGCGGGCGATCCGGTGGTCAACACCATGCCCACGAAGGTCAACGAGGACACCATCACGCTCAACGTCGCCACCCAGCTCGGCGACATCTTGGTGCTCAGCTACATTCGCGTGAGCGTGAGGCGCAAGGCGTCATAGATAAACAAAACCGACTGGAGGCTTGCCAGTCATGATAAACGAAGCGACCATCGCGCGGGCGCGCTACTACCCGGAGCTGCTGCCCGACGCACGAGTCGTGTCTGTATCGGCGGGCTCCGAAATCAGCCCGCCGATTTTGGACTTAAGAAGATACGAACCGAAATTCCTTCGGCTCGTCAACCTGGCGGTGGAGACCAGCGCGAACGTCGAAGTGCGGGTCCGAGCCGACGCCGACAACTACAAGATCAACGCCGGCGGGCTGCCTGACCTCAAGTCGGCCCGGTGGGAGCTGCTCGGGACGGCGCTGCTCTACCTGAACCTGTACGGCGTCGGCAGTGTGAGCGACTATCGCGTCAGGTTCGGCGTGTGGGTCTACGAGCCGTCCGTCGCTGAGAAGATCATGCTGGGCCGGCGGCTGGACCAGGAGGAGTCCCGCATCGCCTCGGCCCTGAACCTGGCGGCGTCGGTGCAGAAGGGCGTGCTGCCCGTCCCGATCTCGTACCTCCTGGAGCGCGAGTACAACACCGTGGGAGAGGTAGCCCGCACGGCCGTCCTGGACCTGGCGGCGAACACCGAAGTCACGGTGGGCGTGGTCAACCCGAATCCCGGCGAGTTCCTGGTGCTGACCGGCCTGGCCGCCGCCCCCGGCACGGTGGCCCAGAACGTCCGGATCCGGATCGACCGCGACCGGGACGCCGACTACATCGAGATACCGACCTACCCCCTGTCGCTGGACGACCCGATCCAGTGCTGGGTCCCGGCCCTGAGGGAGTTCAGGATCAAGGCCATCGCCAGCCAGAACGTCGCCGGGTGGGCCATGCGGTATGAGGTCAGGCGCTGCGTGATGACCAACGTCCTTCGCGTCAGGTTCGGGCTGCTGGACAGGGAGAGGACCCCGGGCGAGACCTGGGACAAGACCAAAGGAGGCATCCTGTAAGTGAGGCGGCTGATAGCGGCGCTGGTTAATACGACCCCGCCGTGGGAGAAGAGGCGGGTGGGATTCAGGGTCGGGCAAGAGGTCCCGGCGCAACAGGCGGCGCAGCAGGAGCAGGTGCCGACGGTACTGGAGCAACCAGTGGACCTGGAGTTGCCACTTGAGACCCCCATCATGCCGTATCAGCCCGGGCCGCCGGTACCGAGGTACTACGTGGAACCAGAAGCGCCGGCTCCCGCACCGACGCCTGCGCCTGCCCCTTCAGAAGTTCCCAAGGCCCCGTCGCCTCCGGCACCCGCGCCGCCGCCTGAGGCTGCGCCGCCGTGGTGGTATCCGACGCCGCCTGTGCCGCCTCCGGAAGTCGCTCCGCCGGCTCCTGCGCCTCCTGAGACCCCGCCGCCTCCGGTTCCCGGGGAAGTACCGGCCGCCCTGCCGCCGGGAGTACCCGGAGACGCGGCACCACTGCTCGACCCGGAGGCAATTATTAAGATTCTGCAGGCCGCGGGCAGGGCAGGCGACACGAGGTTCACATCGTACAGTCAGCCGATCAATTGCCCCTGGGGCGCAAGCACGGAACTGGTGCTGAACATACCGGCGGGCTTTGTGTGCGTAAGCTCGAAGTCGTTTCTAATCACATCAGATTATTATGATTCTCGTATTGAGGTAGAAGCCTATATCGACGACGTTCTGGTTACTCCTGAAAAACTGATTCTCACCGATCCGCTAGAGGTGGACCTGGGGCGCTACGGCGTCAAGCGAAACACGGTCAAGTTTGTGGTCAACAACGGCTCGTCCACCGACGCCATGGTTACCGTACGGGTGAATGTGGCGCTGCTGGCCGATTACCTGTTTACCGACTTTTACGTCCCCTTGACCCGGACGGCCGTCATGGCCCTGTCCGACATCAGCGAGAAGATGGGGGGCATCAGATTGTGAAGGTGCTGAAATGCCCGACGCACGGAGTGATTGCTGTTCTCGAAGGTAGTGGGAACGGCCTCGTTCTGAACCGGAGAAAGATTTTGACGCCGCCGGGCTCATGGGGAAAGCCCATCGTGTGCCAGCTAATATCGGGCAAACAGATCGGCGGCCGGAACTGCCCGATAGAGGAGGGGAAATAAATGGCGCTATACACCGACGTACCGAAGACCCACTGGGCGAGCACGTACATCACTCTGGCGACCTACCTGGGCCTGGTCAAGGGGTACCCGGACGGGACGTTTAAGCCGGACAACCCCATCACCAGGGCCGAGACGGTGACCATCGCGGTGCGCCAGATGGGAATCACGCTGGGCGCGGCGGGACTGATGGCCGCGACGGCCTACCTGCTGGCGACGAAACCGGGCAGGAGATAGGGAGATGCAGTCTAGCCTGAAGAATATGTGGGAGTTCCTGAAACCGAAGAATTACCTCAACACCGGGGTGGACGTGGGCACCACCAGCACGCAGGTTCTGGGGGCCAGGGCGGACCGAAAGTACGCCATTTTCATAAACGACAGCGATACGCCGATCTACCTGGCCTTCGCCGCGACGGCCCAGGTGGGGGCCGGAGTGCGGCTTGCGGAAAACGGAGGGTTCTATGAAATAACGTGGAATAACCCCATAACGGCCGCCGTATGGGCGATACACGGAGGAACTGGAACCAAGAGGCTGACCGTGGTAGAGGCGTGGTAGGATGGGGCTTGCCGTTTCTCCGTGGCCCAAGTATATGCACGACGTCAGGAATACCAGAACACAGAGGCATGAAAATCAAAAGGTTCACCGTGGTGGAGAAATAAGCAATGGGACTCGGTGCAACGCCTTGGCCTAAATTCAAACGAGACAAATATGGCCGTGGTTTGGCCGGGGTACCGACCAATACTGATGGCACAGTACGCTGGAAATACCACGCCTACAGTATGCGTTGCTCGCCTGCCATTGGTGCAGATGGCACCATTTATGTGATCGACACTTCTCGTTATTGGCATGCAGTCAATCCTGATGGTACCCGGAAATGGCGCGCCTATCACGATTATCAAGATACTTCTTTTCCTGCTGTTGATGAGAACGGGGTGATTTATGCAGGCGGCTACTACAGTCTGTATGCGGCATATCCTGATGGCACTCGAAAATGGAAATACAGCACCGGGTCCTATGTGCCATCATCGCCCAACGTGGCCAGTGACGGAACGATATTGGTTGGCAGTCGAGACAACTATCTGTACGCAATTAATCCCGATGGCTCTCTCAGATGGAGATACAATACAGGAGATGCTGTAGAGTCATCTCCGGCTCTCGATGATGCGGACAATGTGTACTTCTGCCGGTATTCGTACTACGTCTACTCGCTAGACATATTTGGAAATCTACGCTGGAGCAGGTACTTAGCTGGAGAGATATTTTATGCGTCTCCTGCTGTAGTCGGTAACGTGGTATATGTGGCGGGGTCTGAACTCTACGCTTTAGCAAAAGATACTGGCGACGCGCTTTGGAACGTTCCCCTGGGGGCGGCTGGCAGCAGATCGTCCCCTTGTGTGGCTAGCGACGGAACCATCTATGTCGGTACTGACGATGGTTATCTATACGCAGTTGACCCCAACGGCACCGTAAAATGGAGTCAACCGGTAGCCAGCGATGCCATTAGAACTGCACCTGTGGTTTGCGCCAACGGATTTATCTACGTCGGCAGCCGTGATTACAAGTTTTATTGTGTCAATCCTAACGGCACCGTAAAGTGGTCTTATACTACCGGTAATCCGATTTATGGCTCGGCGGCTATTGGCAGCGACGGTACAGTGTATGTCACCAGCACAGACCGCTACCTGTATGCTTTCCCTAGTGTTTCTGGCGCAATAGCTCCGCCACGCCATCTGAGACGAATTAACCCCTTAGTGTTAGGTGTGTTATCAGGAACAGTTCAGTAGTGTGATCCTTTACCCGTCCGATGAAAATTGAACCAGAGTCGGGAGTGATACCATGAACCCCGAAGTCTACGGAATCGCGGCCGTTCCCGTCATAATCGCCCTTGTCGAGCTGGCCAAGCGGATGGGTCTCAACCGGAAGTTTTCCCCGCTGCTGGCCCTGACCCTGGGCCTGATTATCGGCTTCGTCTACCTGGCCCCCGGCGACTACGCGAAGGCTGCCTGGCTGGGCGTTGTCACGGGCCTGGCCGCCACGGGACTGTGGTCCGGCGCCAAGAACGTCGCGGAGGGGCTAAAGAGCGGCGAGGAGGAGTGACCGTGGGCACCGTCATCCGCACCAACTATGCCCTGTGGAAGCCGCCCGACGACTGGCTCCAGGAGCTGGCCGCGAGCACGCCGGAGAAGGTCCGCATCAACGGGGGAGGGGAGGTCTCAAAACACACCCCCGGCGAGGTGGCCCGCGGCATCAGGGACGGCCAGGTGTGGGCCTACTATGGCGGCTACCCTTTCTACTGGCTCGACGCGCCGTGGGGCCTGCCGCCGGCCAACATCGGCCAGGAAGGCTTCTCGGCCTTCCTGAGGCAGGCCGGAATGTATTTTCCCCACGACTTCTGGGCGGACAAGAACCTATTCCAGTACCCGCGCGGCCTGCGGGTGCTCTCCGAGGACCTGCCCAAATTCATCATTCCTAACCCCTACGCCCCGAGGACGAGCCACATCTTCGGCAGCTTCGGGCTGAAGATCGAAAGCGGGTACTTCTTCTGGGCCTACGGCGACGGCGACGGCCAGGGCGTGACGCCGGATAGGTACGCCCGGTTCATCACCGAGGTCGTCGAGCCGCCCGTGCCGCAGCCGGTTCCGCCCGACGGCGCGCCGCCGCCGGCGCCCGACGGCAGGCAGGTGCCGCGGGGAGTGCCGCCGATAGTCTACGCGCTCGGCGGCCTGGGCGCGGTCCTCGGGATCTACGCGCTGGCGAGGAGAAGGTAAAGTGATCGGCCCGAACACGCCGTTAACCTTTAGCCCGGACCCGAACGAGATGGTCTCCCCGGAGCAGATAGACGGCTGGCTGAACGAGGTAACCGGCGAGAGGGTTTACCCCCGCACGGGGCTGGGCGCCGTCTACTGCCTCTGGGGTCGCGCCTACGGCCTGCGGCCCGAGATACTGGTCGCCCAGGGCGCCCAGGAGTGCTATTTCTACCGCGAGCACGACAACCCGCACTGGATGGCGTACAACAACCCCGCCGGAATGAAATACTATCGGGACCGCTTCGACCCCCTGGACGCGCCGCCGGAGCTGAACCGGCAGGGAGGCTGGGCCGTCTTCATGACGAAGCGCCAGGGCGTCAAGGCCCACGTGGAGCTGGCCCTGCGCTACGTCGAGGCCGGGGCGAACACGGTGTCGAAGTTCCTAACCCGCTGGGGAACCGGCCAGGTAAGCCGCGTGGTCGAGCGAGCCAACGCCATCCTGGGCTACGGGCGCCTGCCGCCGCCGGGCGTGCGGGGCGAGTTCACTGGGCAGGCGGTGTCGGAGCTGATGAGCCGGGGAGTTATGAGGGGCTACCCCGGCGGGTACGTGCGCCAGGAGTGGCCCCTGACCCGCGCCGAGATGGCGACCCTGCTGGCCCGCACCTTCTGGCAGAAGCTGACCGGCGTCGCCCCGGCGCCGCCGCCGCCGGACGTCCAGAATCACTGGGCGAAGGACAGCATATGCAAGGTGGTCGGCGTGGGGTGGATGGTCGGGTACCCGGACGGCAACTGGTACCCGGACCTGCCCCTGACTCGGGCGCAGACCTGCATGATCCTCTACCGCGTCGGGGCACCAGCCGCAACGGAGCAGCCGGCGCCGACCTTCGTGGATGTGCCGCCGGATGCCTGGCACTACAACGCAGTCATGTGGGCCTACACGCAGGGCTGGCTGCAGGAGTTCACCGAGGCCGACTACTTCGGCCAGGCCAGGTTCCTGCCGGACTACCCGATCACCCGGGCCGAGATGAGCATCCTGCTCTACAACCTGATGTCAGTGATGGGGATGCTGTCCGGCGTGGGCGCGGTCGGAGGAGGCAGCCGCCTGGTGCCGGCCGCGTGGGTGGCCGCCGAAGACAGGTGGGTACCGAAGTGGGCCGTGCCCGCCTTCGCCGGCAGGGAAGAGACGTTCGAGATGCCGTTTACCCTGGTACCGGCGGAGCGGGTGAGCGGGACGGGAAACACGCTGGCCCGGAGACCGTGGATCTTGATCGCGAGCGGGGCGGCGGCCGTGGCCGGGCTGGCCTGGCTGGCGACGAGAAGGTGAGCCCGTGCAGATCGGGCTCAAGAACCTGGAACAGATCATCCGCACCCTGGTCGAAGCAAGCGTGGACACGGGCATCGCCGCCGCTACCAACACCTCCCTGTACGTTGAAGATCCGGCGAAGGATTGGGCGGACAACACGCTGGCGGACCTGCTTGTCGAGATTACCGGCGGAAAGGGCAAGGGACAGGTACGCAAGATCGTATCAAACACTGCGACGAGACTCTACGTCACCCCGGCCTTTACCGTCGCGCCCGACACCACCAGTACGTACAGGATCGGCTTCTTCGGCAAGGTCAGCGGGGAGATAACGCAGTGGGCGGGAGTGCCGCTCAGTCCCAGGGACATCAGCCTCGATCTTGCCGAGCTGATGGCTAGACGCAGCACGGCATTCCCGATATGCGACAGCGTGGATGTGGGCACAAACAGCACGCTGATACTCGATGAGAATCCTTACCGGAAGTACGCCGCCATAATCAACGACTCTGATACGGTGATATATCTCGGCGTCGGCAGGGCAGCCCGGCTCAACAAGGGTATAAGGCTCAACCCCGACGGGGGCGTGTATGAGATAAACTGGACAAACCACCACGTGCTGGCCGTCTACGGCATCCACGGTGGCACCGGGACCAAGAGGGTATGTGTAGTGGGGGACGAGTAAGAGATGTCGATTGTCAACCCGCCAATACGAAGAATAGAAGAATATATCAGTCTACCTCCCGCCGGGCCGGAGTACCGAGGCCTGATAATTCTGGTGCGAAGCAACGGGAAAGCCCGTTCCTACATCTGCGTCGTCAACTCTTTCGGCAACTACGAGTGGAATCAGCTCTCCGAATCTACGTGAGGTGGGATCCGTGCCGAAGTTCGTCAAGGGCACCCCAACCGATTGGCAATGGGTCGAGATACAAGACCAGGATGTTCCCGACACCATGGCCCGCGATGCCGAGGTGGAGTCAGCTGTTGGCACTCATGCCTCTCTTGTTCAGACCTACGGCGCATCGGGCAGTTATCGTCTAGCGAAGACCTCGCGGACGGATCAGTTGCCTTCGTGGGCGGACATACCGGACAAACCCGCGACCTTCCCGCCCAGCGCTTACAAGTCTACCCACGCCTCGGGCGGGTCAGATGTCCTGACCCCGGCGGACATCGGGGCGGTGAATAAGGCTGGAGACACGATGACAGGAGATTTGACTTTCGACGCGACTGGAAGTGAAAAGCGAATAACTTTCAATACTGGACGTTTGACATATTTCTTTGGTCACCCTACCGACAAGATGGTGGGTCTATATGATGTTTCTAATGCCATTGTGTTGTGGGAGTGTAACCCCGTAAACAGAAGAATCTTTTTGAGAGTTCCGACCTATATTGAAGGCTACCTGGCCTGGCACGCAGGCAACGACGGCGCCGGCTCCGGCCTTGACGCCGACAAGATAGACGGCTACGACACTCCTCTCCCCGCCGCTGCCATCGCAGACGGGGCCGTAACCAATGCAAAAATACAGAACAAAATAGAAGTCGCCTGCGTCTGGGCAGGGGATTTCAGCCATGGTGCAGCGGGCTTTCCGTCTAAAATAACTCCTATTTTCCCCTGGCCAGCTCCTGTTAAGCTGGCAGACCCCGCCACCCTGCCAACGGGCTATGGCTACGGCGTCGCCTGGTCACCCAACGGCGAGTTTCTGGCCGTAGCACACGTAAACTCGCCGTACATCACCATCTACCAGCGGTCGGGCACCACGTTTACCAAGCTGGCAGACCCCGCCACCCTGCCAACGAACCATGGCTACGGCGTCGCCTGGTCGCCCAACGGCGAGTTTCTAGCTGTAGCACACATAAACTCGCCGTACATCACCATATATCAAACATCGGCAGATATGCCGGCAGAAGGAATAGTAATTATAAAAGGTATGCGGAGAGAAGGAACGTAAATAAGTGAAAAAGAGGGAAATCATAACCAAGACCCAAATTGCCGTCATAACTGCCAGCTGCACGATCGGACCTAAATGAACACCACTACCAGTTAAGTAGGAGAGAAGTGAACCAGCATGGCGTTCCCAAAGGGTACGGCGCTTGATTGGTCTTGGCAGGACCTCGCTGAGGCCGACATACCGGCCGAAATTGCGCGGGACACGGAAGTAGACGCCAAGATAACCAATCACAATAACTATGCGGGTCCGATTCATCCCAACGCCACAGGTATCGGAGGCAAGTCCTTCGGTGCTTCTGATGGCAACTTGCTGGTACTGCCTACCGCGACCGAGGGCCAGGTGCTCCGTCGCGACGCAACGGCCTGGGAAGCCGGAACCACACCCGAACGAGCCGTGGATGTGGTACCCTCACTACCTTCGGCCGGAGCCCAATATTTGGAAAAATTTCGCATCCTGCGGACCGGTACCAGCCAGGTAAGCAAGCTCTATCTGTGCGTGCAGAATTCAACCGACAACTATGAATGGATTCAGGTGGCCATTTCGACGTAAGCCATGAGCATCAACACCTCTTTCATCGGCATATCACCCATAACCGCGAACCGCATCGATGCCTACATCCGGTCAGTCAACCCAAAGGCCCCGGCCCTGGGAGAACACTACGTCCGCTTCGGCCGGAAGTTCGGGCTCCGGGCCGACCTGGCCGCGGCCCAGATGATCCTGGAGACCGGGTACCTGCGCTTCGGCGAGCAGATCTGCCCGGAGCAACACAACCCGGCGGGCCTGAAGTCAAGACATGGCGGATTTCAATCCTTCACCACCTGGGAGCAGGGCGTCCATGCCCATTACGAGCGCCTGCAGTGCTACGTCTACCCGAGCGACGTCTCGGGCCAGGGCGGCATGTACGACGACAACTACGGGCACTGGCGGTACTTTCACCTGATGGAGAAGTACGGATCGGCGGACCGGCTGATCGACGTGGCGCGGTTGTGGACGGAGGGTGACGCGGAGGAATACGCGCGAGCGGTGTGGAAGATAAAGGTGGCCATGACCGGCGAGGAAATCGTGCCGGCGCCGAGGCCCTGGCTGATCATGCTGCTGACCGCCGGAGCGCTGGCCCTGCTGCTGTGGAGGCTGACAAGATGAATCAGTGGCCGAGCTACGAACAGGAATTCTGGCTGGACTTCCTGCGCGGACTCGTGTCCGGGCTTGCGGCGGGGCTGATCGTGTACTTCCTGCCGCCCCCGCCCCACAGGACCGCGGGAGCGGGATCCGCGCCGTCGCTGGCGCTAACCGCGGTTGCGGGCGTGTCCACGGCCCTCATCATCCAGGCCATTTCTCGGGCCGTGATCGGACAACGATGAGAGAACCAGGCGCAGGGCCTCCCGCGCGGCCTCCCGACGCACCGCCTCCGGATCGACGGCCGCCCGAGCCGCGGCCCGGAGCCTCGCGCCTTCCGCCTCGGGCGTCCGTCCGTAGATCAGGCATACAAGACGCCCCATCGCGGTCTGGTGGAACGAATCCAGATCCTCAACCTCCTCCTCCAGCTCCCTGCGGACATCGTCCCGGACGACCAGCACCGGTCCGGGATCGTAGCCCTGGGCTTCGAGCAGCGCCGCGAAACCGGTGAGGTGGAGGTAGAGGTAGGCGCGGTGAAGCGCCGTCCGGTAGTATTCCGCGTAATCCTCCCTAGCGCGCTCCAGGGCGGCGCGCACGAGCCGCAGGCACCCGGCGGCGTCTCCGCACCGTGACGAGCGCCCACCCGCCCGCCTCGGGGATGAAAACCCCGAAGAGGGCGCGGCCGCGCCCGTCCCTGCCGAGCCTGATGTAAACCGCGCCGGCAACCACCCTCACCCCTTTCAGGAACGCGGAGACAAGGCGGCTCCGCACCCACCCGGGCCGCAGCTCGCCCCCTCCGCCGTAGTCGAGCCACCTCTGCCTCGCGTAGCGCGTTATTCTCACCCGCATCGGTCCACCCCGGCAAGCGCGAAGGGCAGGCGGAGGAAATCCCCCTCCAGCTCCTCCTTCAGCTCCGGCCTGTACAGCACGGAGGCGGGGTGATAGACGGGATAGACGCGCCATCCCCCGAGCTCCAATACCTGCCCCCTGACCCGCCCGACGGAAGCGTCCGGATCGAACCAGCGCAGGGCCGTGTTCCCTAGGGTCACCACCAGGTCGGGGGCCACGACAAGGAGCTGCATCTTCAGGAAACCCCGGCAGGCCGCCGACTCGTGGGGCAGGGGCTGCCGGTCCCTGTCTCCGTTTGCCGGCCGGCACTTGACCGTGTTGGTCACGTAGACGTCTTTCCGCGAGAGAGCGAGGAGGGAAAGAAGATGGGTCAGGATTTCGCCCGCTCGGCCCGCGAAGGGACGGCCCTTCAAGTCCTCGTTCTTTCCTGGCCCCTCGCCAACCAGAAACAGCCGCGCGCCGGGGTGGCCCTCGCCGGGCACGGGCCTGGTCCTGGTCCCGTGGAGAGGACAGGCAGTACAGGTAGAGATCTGGGCCGCCACGTCGCCCAGAGCGGCGAGGCGAGCCGCGCGCTCGCCCGAAGGAAGAGGCCGCGGCCCGAGCAGGGCCAGCAGAACCTCCTGCCAGGCCAGTTCCAGTCCCGCCACCAGGTCGCCGATGAGACTGTCGGCGGAGAAGAAAGCTCGGCACATCTCCCGGTAGCGGGACGCCACGGGCTCCGGCACCAGGGAAAGGAACTCCCGCGAGTAGGTGCGGGAAATGCGACGGTAGACCTCCTCCAGGTACTCAGTCATCTCGCCGCGCCTCCCATCGAAACCGGGCCGCCACGCTGCGGCATCCGTCCAGGAAAGCATCTCTCCTCTCCGCCGCGTCGGGACCCAAGAAGATAAAAATGTGCACAAAGCCGACGGCGATACGCACGCAGCCCAGATACTTCCCCACCTCGAAGTAGAACGGAAGCGCCCAGCTGAACGGCTGCAGAATGACGAAGCCTGCCAATCGAACCACCCCTCTCAGGATAGCTCCGCTCGCCCCGCCTGCGGCGGGGCTCGCTCCGGGGGTTTTCTACTGCTTTAAGGGGCACCAGCACCTCAAATCGGGGTGCTTGATGCTCGTACAGGCCCGTAGAGGCCCATCTGCGGACGCGCCAATACTTTCCCCTTTACCCGTTTTCAAGACGGGGCTTCCTGCGCCTTTTCACGGGTATGTAAGCCCAGCTACTGCCCGGGTAAATGAGAGGGCCGCACCATTCCTTCCGGTATAGTTGCACATCTGCACAGTCGGGGTCTCTGGAAAGAGTTCGTACCAGGGTCTCAGCCTTCACGATGGTGCGTACTCGGCTGACGGCGACATCGCCGTTCCTGAAGAAAGACCAGACCTCAAACCTGCTGATCGGCTTCGGCATCTTTGACCCCTCCTTTCCGCCGCCGCGCCCTCTCCCGGGCGCCGGGTACAAAGGTCCCGGACCCGGGAGGTGCTGTACGCCCCCGGGCGGGCGCTCGGACGCCGGACCCCGAACCGGCGGCCTATCCTCCCGCCCGGGAGAAGGCGCGACGGCACGCTTCACGCCGTTTCGCTTCACCTCTCGTTTTGCGACAAGACGACTCGTGACACCTCTCGTCGACGCATCACCTCGCGTCTCGCGTCGCTTCTCGTCGCCCGGCTCGTTTCATCGCGTCCCGATTCTCGATGTCACGCCGTGGGGCATAACGTTTCTCACCGCCATCGCGACCCGGGTCGACTCGTGATAAATCTCGCCGCCAGTCCACAGCATCCCATATCATTTCTCGTCGCCACGGCATTGCACGCCACACCTCGCCGCCGTGCCGAGCCACTTCACGCCCGCTCATCTCCCGGCGTCGATGCGAATCCGCGCGTTACGGCTCGGAGCAGGGCGACACACATCATATCGAACCTCGCAGCCGACCCACCCCGGCCCGCGCCCCGCCAACACGGTCCGCACCTCGAAGCCACACCAGCTCACAACATGGTGTTTCTCGAATCCCGCCCACCGCAGGCCAGAACGCCACGGTTCAGGTCTCGAACCTGCTTCGTGGCCATTTCACCTCAGCCCAAGCCAGCCCATACCTCGAAGCCACAACACATCACCGCAGGCCAGATCTCGAATCCGTTCCATTGCACACCGAGCCATCCCTCGTTACCACTCACAAGCCAGTCCGCCTCTCGCTGCCGCAGTAGTCTGCTACGCTTTGGCCGCCAGAACCTCCTCCACCCGAGGCGGCCAGATCTGCTTCATCTCCCACTCGTAGCGACCCTCGCCCATAGACCTCTCGCCGCCGTAGCCGTGCACCGAGCCATACTCAAAGATGGCCTCCAGGACGGCATCCGTAATGAACCCATCGTCCAGCACCAGGAGCTCGAATTTGAGTGTCGGCCGTTCGACGTACCGGATGACCTTCAGTGCCGAACGAGGCCCGAGGGCGGTCATGACGTGTACGGCCTGGTCGTACTGGCCGTCCTCCTTTTGGACGGGCTTTCCGTCGCGGAGAATATGGACGCGATAGGGTTCTATGTAGACGCGGTTGGCCAGAATGGACTTGAGATTCCTGATCCTTTCCTTCAATCCCTTCGTCGTCTTCTTGCCCTTCTTTTTAGGGGCCTTCTCGCTCTCCGGGGCCTCTTCGTTCTCGAAAATCTCCTCATCCGCCCCGAGATTCGCAGCCAGATACTCGCGAAGCTGATAGGCGCAGTCTTTTATGTGACTGCGTATCGTGGCCCCCCGGACGAACAGCCCATTCTCATCCCTCTGAAAGCCCAGGGTGATGCGCTCGATCACGTCTTCAACGTTGTCCGTGGTGGCCGCGACCTCGGCCTCGATCTCGTCGAAGCTCGGGCCTTCCGGGGGCTTCTCCTTCGGGGCGCGGCTCTCGATCCAGGCCCGCACGAGCTCCCGGTTCTGCGGGACGGACCCGCACAGCAGGTTGGTGAAGCGCCAGGTCACTTCGTAACGACGCCACATGCTCTCTCCTCCTCGAACAGATGCGGGTTAGCTAATCAGAAGACAAAAGCAGCCTCGGGATCGTCTAAAGGCATCCCGGCCCGACGTTTGGCGAGAATGGCCTCGGCGTACCGCCTCGCGTCGCCGAAGAAGCGCACGTGGCTGCCGGCGCGCTGGTAGGCGTCGCGCCAGTTCCTTCTACCTCTGAGCAAGATCGCCAACCTCCTTCTCGGGTATGCGTTCCCAACACACGTCCGCCATAAACCTGATGGCCGTGGCCGCTACCTGATGGGCTTCCTTGTACAACTCTTCGGGCGGCGCATCTTTCTTCACCGCCTCCCAGAGCTCGTCCAGCTCCTCCTTGATGATGGCGTACCCCTCGTGGCCCGACCGCATGGGAGGATGCCTCTTCGCGGCAAACCTGCACTCTTTGGCCACATCAGCCAGGATCTCGACCATCTTCCACTCCCTCATCCGCCAACCCCCTCCGGCGCCCCGAAGTTTCCAGCGTGCCGTACTTGATCCAGGATCCGCACCAGTGGTAACGGGCCTTTCCGTTGCCGGCCCACGACCAGAGGGCGAAATGATTCTCCTTACCGCAAGGGCAAAGCACCACCTCCCGTGTTATGTTCATGCCGTCTTGGTACCGGTAAAGCCTTTCAGCCTTCCGCATTTCCCGCACCACCGCGTTCCTCAAACACATTCTTCAAATCCAGGGCCGCTCGAATCACTTCCCAGGCTATCGGGCGTATTATCTCGACCGGCTCTTCCCACGAATGGCCCCGTCTCTCCATCTCCTGGGCCAACTTTCTGGCTATACTTGCAGCCGCATCCAGACAGGAACAGCCACCCGCTACCCTGACGCCGGTCGAAATCTGGCTGATATCCCATTCCTTATGGTCACGATCAAGACGACCGTCGGTCCACTCGGGCGGATGCAGGCACAATCCCGGAAACTCGGGGCTCACGAAACACGGCCACTCCTTGCGGTAAGGCCCCGAGCATCCCATGAGTGCCATTTGAAACATGCCCTTCGTCAAGCCTTCCGAAGTCGCCACCGTCTGGGAAACCGGCAGCACGCTTCCGCATATCGCGCACTTCCAATCCTGCTCCGCGGCCGCCGAATACCAGGCCGTACCGCACTTCTGACACACACGCCTCTCCATCCGAATCGCCTCCTAGCCATTCAGTGCCCTCCATAACAGATCCGCCCGTCTCTTCCCGATGCCGTCCACGCTCTGCAACTCCCTCTTGGTGCACGCCCACCGCAGGGGAACCTCCCCGAAGCGGTCGAATATCGCGCCGGCCAGGGTCGGCCCGATCCCCGGAAAGCCCTGGAGGATGTGCAAGGCCCAGTCCCGGTCTGTCCGGTCGCCCCACTCGGTCCTGGGTTTGGGCCGCACTGCCAGGGACCGATGGACCTCCTTGCGGTAGTAGTCCCGCATCTCCAGTATGGCGGCCGCGGTGTCGCCGACCCCCTCGGTGCGCTCCACAAGGAGGCCCTCGCCCTGGACCGACCGCAGGAGGTTGCGGAGTTGGGCCTTCGTGTAGCGGCTCCCAGGGAGGAGCAGGCGGCCGTCCGTCGCGCTGTCCGCCCGCCCCTCCACCAGGAGCACGCCCACGGGAAGGCGCTTGAGCAAAGCCACCTCGCGGGCCAGCCGGCCGTCCTCCAGAGAGCGCAGGAGGTCGGAAACCGTCTTGCGCTGGACCCCGACCAGGCCCGGCTTTCCGGAAAAGAGATAGTCCGCGCCGTGCTCCTCGGGAAGCAGATCCGTCACGCCGCCGACCAGAGTGATCAGATCCGAGGGCTCGGCGGGCGAGACGAGAATCATACCTTCACCTCGCTACCGTCACGACTGAGGTGGCCATATGATTCCCGTACCGAGACAGGCTCGGCAAATGACGTAATTGATGGCGGTGGAAGTCAAAAGCTGTGGGTTGTAAAAATAGTCCGGAACGGTCCCTTTGCCGTGGCAAATGGGACAGATCCAGGGTCCAGAACTATAAGAAAGCCAGTTCATCAACCTCACCTCCGGAACATTCGGGACACAATATAGCCCTGCCCCTCATCACGGCATCTTCGCGGACGCGCCGCTCGCACCCCTCACAACGGAAGACCCAGCCGTCCCGAATCAGAACCTCCACTGGCACCGGGCCGGGAGCGTACCGGTCGTACTCCGGCGCCCGCTTCGCCCGAAGGAAGACAAACTCGGTGTCTAAGGTCGAGCGGACCTTGGCCTGGCCCGGGTTGCCGGCAAAAACCACCTCCGCGGCGTAGACGCCCCCGTTTACGTCGTCGGGCTCGTAAACGACATACGCCTTTTCGTCAGAACTGCTCATCGCCGGTTTCTCCTCCTTGACTCGTGCGCCATCTTCCGCCACCGACAGCGCCTTTCCCGCCAATCTTTTTTTTTGAGATGATAACCCTTGGCGTGCCCGATGCGAACAGCCGTCCGGGTACTGTCCGCGAATGGTCATCCAGGGTGACTGCCTGAATAATCGGGCCATATGCCCAAGCAGAAGCGAATGCCATATATTCACCTTTCCATCCTCCGCTTCCTCAGTCTCCTGTGGCACACGGTGCAATTGCCCGGGTCGTCGTCATCCCGCGAGACTACGTGCACGCGACCCAGTATGAACCACCTGCCGCACAGAGATATATTGCCGACGAAATAGTGGTACTTGGTGGGAAGAGCCCCGGTCACCACCAGCGGCATTGCCCAGCCTTCGTTCACGCTCTCACCGCCACCTGCTCGGTTTCATAGATCCTGACTCCCGGTATCTCTCTGACCCCGGCCTGCACCGCGCGGATCTTCTTCGCGTCCACCGTCAGGTACTCCCGGGGCACCAGGGATTCGTCCACCACCTCGAATGTCCAGACCTTTCTTGTCGTCACCGTTCCAGCTTCGGTTCGCACCGTGGCCGGCGGCGGGGGAGGGGGCGGCAGGTCAGGCAGGGTCTCGCCGTGCTCGGCAGCGACCTCCCGCTTCAGCCGTGCCAGCTCCTCCTCATCGCGGCGTTCCTGCTCCCTGCGGGCGCGATACTCGACGATAGCGGCCCGGAGTTTCCCGTCCACCCTGTCCAGAGGCTCCAGCCACTTTTTGAAAAAGTCATTTATCCGCCGCAGGCTCTCGTTCAGTGGCGCGGTGAAGTGCTTTCGCCGCTCCTCCAGCCGCTTCCTCAGCCTGGCCACCCGGGCCAGCATGTCGGAAGCCACCCGCAGCTCCCGGTCCCCGGTGATAGTCAAGGTGGTGGTCTCGCTCTCCAGGGCCGCTATGTCGGCGACCAGGCTCTGCACCGCATCGTAGGTCACTGCTCTCCACCCCTCAGGACGTACTCGTACTGGTGCGGCAGGCTCACCAGTTCCTCGTGATCGAAGGGCTTTCTGCCGCGGTCCTTGACGGTCGTTATCTTCCACCACCGCCGCGACTTCTCGCGCACGCCCTCGAAGTAAAAGACGGTGTGCACCTGGTGAACCAGATGCTTTTGCCCCGTGGGCCGCATTCCCAGCCAGCCGTAGGTGTCCTGGACCTCGGCCTCGTCCCGCTTCTCGATTTTCGCGGCCGCCGTCACGACATAAAGGTGGGCCGGGAAGGTGGGCTCGATGAGATTGAACCATAGCTGCTTGTACAGGCGATTGATCACCTGCCAGTCCTTGTCGCCTTCCAGGACGTGCAGGGTCTTGGCCTCCTTCTTCAGGCCGGCCCGCAGGTTGGCCTCCAGTTTCATGCGGGCCTCCAGGAAGTAGTCGCCCATCTCCTCGCCGAAAACGCGCTCGACGAAATACTCCTGGACCGCATCCCAGAGCACGTCCGCGCGATCTACGCACACCCAGTCACCGGGCTGGATCCGGTCCACCACGTGGCGCACGGCTTCGACCCATTCCTGCCACCAGAAGACAGGGTACACCTCGACGTTATCCAGCCCCCTGAACTCGGTGGACAGCAGGCGAGGGTAAGAGTCGTCGGAGTCCAGGACATAAGCCCGGGCGCCACGGCCGCGGACCGCTGCGGCTATCCGCAGGAATTGGTAGGATTTGCCCGCATTCGGGGGGCCGAAAACCAGAATGCGCTCGGTATCCACTATCCGTCCCACCCTTCGCAATGGCCGCACCAGGGACACATCAAGCGGTCCGGAACGCCATTCTGCCCGAAGTCCACCAGACACGGCCCGCCGCACGCCGGGCACTCGCCTTCGCCGCACACCCACTCTTTAACGTTCCCCCATACATCCACTTCGACGATCCAGCTCAAGCAGGCCCCTCCTTTCCGCCTCCCGCAATGCGGCCTTTCTGTTCCAGTTACGGGTCTCCTTCTCGACAAGCAGCAGCAACTCGCCATCGTCCAGCTCCCGCAACCCAACCAGGTACCAGGGGGACGTAACGTCTGGAGCAAGCAAGGTTTCGAGCAACGAATCCTTCAGTAGGGTCTCCATCGTCAACTCCTCCTCGCGGGTAAAGAGATCTCCCCGACCCGCACGTCGAACCCCTCGGCGAGCAGACGATTGCGGATTATCTCCCCATCCTCTCCCACCCGACTCAGGTAGAATTCGGGCACGCCTCCCGTCTGGAGGTCCTGGTACACCGGGCCAAAGTCATGCTCCAATCGGATAAGCGTTTGCTGGTAGCGTTGCTTGCCGTCGCCGTACCGGTAGGGCACCACGACGCCCAGAGCGGTGGCCACGAACCGCATCCGGTAAATCTTCAGACCCGCGTCCCTGGTCTCCGTCTTGTATACCGTGTACACGACTTCCACGCCGGCCCTTCGGACCTCGTCGACGAAGGCGTCCACGCTAGGTACGTCCAGAATCATGCCCGTCCTCCTCCTTTGCTTTTCGGATGGCCGCCCGCAGGCGCAGCCATGCGGCGGTGACCTCCAGGGCCGCGGCGTCAACCAGGTCGGGCTCGACGTAATCGAAGCGCGAGCACGCCGCCCGGTACCCCTCCAGCGCCTCAAAGAACTCCTCGCGGGCAGAGGAAATCATACTGGCACCTTCCTCCGAAGCAAAGATCGTCGTCCGGTTTAGGCAGGCGATCCTTGAGAGCCGCCAGCTCCACCTCCAGCAGGCGCTCCTCCACCTCCCGGAAATCCAGGTCGTTGACCACGTACCGCTCGGTCTCGCCCGTGTCCCGGCATTTGACCACGTACAGGGCAGGAAGTCCCAGGGCACGGGAGTAGACCGCCATCTGGCACCGGTGCTTGTACGAAATTCCCTCCCTCCTCAGCTGGCCGAACATCCAGCGGCTCATGGTCTTAATCTCCAGGACGTAAAGCTCGCGCTTGCCCCGGGCCGCCACGCCGTCAACGTGACCCCTCACGACCAGGGCACCCAAGTCGACTTCGATCTCCTTCTGCCGCTGGAACACCTGCCAGCCCTCGCGCACCAGATCCTCGACGATCCACTCCTCGTGCCGCTGGCCTTCACGGGCCGCGAGCAGCAGATACTCGCTGTCCGGCTTCGGCACGTAACCCAGGCGAGCCGCGCCCAGCATCCTGCGGCAGTAACCGGAGGCGGAGGCCCGGTAGACGGGCCTCCCGGCCTCCAGGTATACGATGGGCCGCTCGTCAGCCACGTGCCTCCCTCCAGACACGCGCCCAGAAGCCGTCCTCACCGTCGTTGAGGATATCGGCCTTGAGCTCGTTGTCGGACCGCACTTCGGGAATCTTGATGGCCTCCATCTGGAACTTCAGGCACTGGTCGTGCTCCAGGGCCAGCTTTTTCAGCCGCGCCATGAGATCCTCAGGTTGGAATTCCCCGAAAGTCTCCCGCGCCGCGATGGTGACCTCCTCCTCGGTCAGAGACTTTGCCTGCTTCGGGAGCTCGACGACCTTGCCCTTCTCCCGCCGGTCGCCCAGGTAGGAGACGGGCATCAGCCGCGAGGTTTTGCCGCCCCGCTCCGGCATCAGGCCCTCGTACTTGACCTCCTCGCGCTTCATGTGGAAGCCCAGGCCCACCCACACCTTGGCTTCCTTGGCCGAGCCCCGGGAGCGCATGTTCACGCCGAGGTCTTTGACGACCCGGTTGATGAGCCGGCCGTACATGGAGGAATCCACGAAGCGCTTCCGGCCGTCCTTGTGCTCCACCCGGGCACCCTCGGCCCGGATCTGCCACCCGGACCCAAGACTCCACGGTATCGGCTGCTCGAGGTCCACGTCCGGCGACTCGCAGTACCACAAAAGCAGCGGCACGGGTCGGCCCTGGCTGTCGGTGTACTCGGCGAGGTAACCGAACTTGGCGTCCACGATCCAGCAGTCAAAGTCGTCGGGCAGGCCAGATTCGGTTTCCCAATCGTCGTCAAGATGCTTCTTGATCTCCTCGGGCATGAAGATGAACCTCCTCCTCGGTTTTTCAGATAGCTCCGCTCGGCCCGCCTGCGGCGGGCCTCGCTCCGGGGGTTTTATACCGCTTTAAGGGGCACCAGCACCTCAAAGGCTTAGACTTGATCCGGGGCTCTCACCTCCAGGGCCTCGCGCCACCACTTGGGGAAGGTGTGGCGCCACGTTTTCAGCAGGCGGCCGAACTGGGTGTCGAGGATGTACGTCACTGCCCAGTCTTTCTCGTGCCTGACCCCGCGGCCGCTCATCTGAACCAGGGTCCTGATGGCGTCGACGGTGTACCAACTCTGCCCGTCCGAGGCCGAGTAGAGCCGCTTCCGGACCTGCTCGTCCCCAAGGCTGCGAAAGGGAACCTTGATGATGATTATGACGCGGCAGAGGTCGTCCGGTAGGTCGACACCCCGTTCGAGGCTCGGCGCCACCATCACCAGGGACCGGGATGACGCCTTGAATGCCTCGATGGCCTCCTCCCTCCGGGCCGCGGTGTCATACATGACCATCCGCTGCCGGTGGCGGCTGTTGGCGCAGACGTACCTGGTCAGCGCATAGGACACCGCGTGCACCAGCACCTTATCCTTCGAGTGCTCGTCCAGCACGCGGTCCAGGGCCGCCACCACCCGCGGCCACTCCTCGACCTTCGTCTTCTCGGTCATGTTGGCTGCGGGGAGGTAGTAGATGGGCCGATTCTCCTTGGGAAACGTGCTGGGCAACTCCACGTAGTCGGCCTGGTCGGCGGGGATGCCCAGGTTACGGCACATCTGCTCCTTGCTGATGATGGTCGCGCTCATCAGCAGGAACCGCTCGCCGTGCCGCCACAGGGCGCGGTCCGCGTACCGGCCCACGAAGACGGGCCGGAAGACCCACGGGCCGTTCTGCATGTCCTCGCTGCAATTGGCCCACATGGTCTGGCCCACCTCGCGGCGGAAGAAGGCCAGGCGCTGCTTGATGCGCTTGAGGTCGTTAAGTTCCTTTAGTTCGGCAATGCTGGCCGCGTGCCACTCGCGGTCTGTGAGCAGGTGGATGCGCTCCTCGACCGCCGGCAGGGCCAGCCGGTCCACCCACTCGACCCACGCCTCCTCCTTGGTCTTGTACCGTGGCGGCTCCAGCCCGAGCCTCTGGATCAGCCGCGGGGAAATGGTCAGCTCGACGAAGTTCATCAGCTCATGCTCCAGGGTGTCGGCCTCGTCGAGACATACCCAGGGCCAGCCGGAGAAGCCGCCGGCGTAATTGGCCTCGTTCAGGAACATCGCGGTGTTGAGGACCGCGAGGTTCGCCGCCAGGGCGCGCCGCTTCTGCTGCTCGTACGGGCAGTTCCTCTCGTCCGTCACACACTTTCCCTCGATGGCGCACTCGGGATACCCGGAGCAATTGGGCGGACAGCACCACCGGCAGCGGGGATCCTGTTTGCTCTTGGTGCAGAGGCCGGCATGGACATCCGGGAAAAGGTGCGGAAAGTACCCGGTGCGGTAGTTCTGGCGACCCTTTAGCTCCACGGCATACGGGAAGTCCCCCGTAAACTGGGCCTGGAGGCTCTTGGTGGTGCAGCAGTAGACCATCCTGTTCGTGGTAAGGCGCTGGACAGCCGCGGCTATGAGGCTCTTGCCCGTGCCCGTGGGGGCCTGGAGAAAGATCCATCGCTTGTCGGAGGCCAGTATCTGCTCCAGGGCGTCCTCCTGGACCCGGCGAAACCGGGAGAACTTGGACGGCAGGCCCAGTTTGGCGGGCAGCCAGCGCGGAACGTGGTCAGTCTCCCCGTTTGAGGTGCTGGTGCCCCCAGAGCGTTTTAAAACCCCCGGAGCGAGGCCGCCGGAGGCGGCCGAGCGGAGCTTTCTCTTACGGAAAAGCACCACGGCCAGGACGTGGGAGCAGATGCATTTTTCCCGGGTGCCGCCCCACATCCTCTCGTAGCAGTCGCACCGGTAGTGCCGGCCGGCCAGGCGCACCTGGTACTCCTCGCGGCTGTCCCCCAGGTCGGAAAAGCCGGGAAGGGTCCACTCGTGCTTTCCGGTCTGAACCGGCTCGGCCCGGGTCAGGCGCTTCTCGGCGCGCTCGACGATGCTGGGCCGGAAGCGAGCCACGATCCGCGCTACGGCGGCGTTTTCGGTGGTCCAGTCATCGCTCATTCTTCTTCCTCCTCCAGAAGCGGGCCGAACTCGGCTGCGAGGCGGGAAAGGTATTTCTCCCGCCAGTAGGGCGAGTCGGTTATCCCCGCGATCTCGCCGTAGAGATCCCGGATGATTCTCCGGGCCTCGTCCCTGGCGCCGGGCACGGGATCCTGCAGGAGCTGTCTGACCACGGCGGAGGCGCGCTCTATGACCTCCTGGTACTGGGCCATCATCTCCTCGTGGGCGAGGAGGTTCTGTATCGCTTCTATCCGCTTGAGTACCGTGACTTTCTTTTCCGCCAGCCGGCTGCGTAGGTAGTGAATCCTGTGCACTACCGCGTCGCGGATGAGATCCTGGGCGGTGCGGTATTCCGGAATTTCCCTTGACTGAATGATCTCGGCCATCAGGCGGGCCAGTGTTGGGTGAATCTTCAGGTAGATGGTCTCCGAGTGTCCCTTTCCGTCGGTGCTTTTGGTGTAGAACTTGTCGGGCGAGTACGAGGCCGTCTCGGTCTCCCAGTCGTCGTGCCCGCCCCTGGGGTAGTAGGTTTCCCAGTCCATCGGTTCACTCCTTTCCCGGGCGGCCGGCCGGGCCGCCGTAATAATAAAAGATCATAATAATAATGAAGAAAGGGGTCGGCAGGTGGTTATGGGGTCAAGTGGTCAGGTGGTCAGAAAGTTGTAAAGGAAGGTATCATCAGTGCATCAGATTCTTCTAATAGACTGATGATACCTTACCACCTGACCAGTCAGGGTTTGGGAATTAGATATGAGATTTTGAGTTAGACCTAAGATACGAGATTTAGTATTCGGTTTTCTCCGATTAGTATCACTTTCCACTAGACCCCTAGACCATATGACCATATGTCCCTATTACCCCCTGCCGCTCTGACCATATTACTTTCTGACCACTAGACCTTCTTACCGTATGACTGTTTGTTTTTTTGCCTCCCTTGCCGGTTGACTTTCTGACCTTCTTACCTGCTGACTTTCTGCTCACCCGACCTTCGCCGCGAGACGAAAAAAGCGAGACGGCAACGTCTGGGCGTAGCGCCGGGTGGTGGCGATGTTCTTGTGTCCCAGAGTGTCCTGCACCAGATCCAGAGGTACCGGGTCTTCTTCTCGGTTGAGCAGTTCGGTGGCGAAGGTGTGGCGGAGGCAGTGGCTGGAGAAGTCTTCGATCCCTGCTGTCCTGGCTATGTACTTGGCCCAGTATTTCAGGGTCGATTTTGAGCACCCGAACAGCGTCGGCTGTCCCTTGCGGGCCTTCTTGAGAGCCAGAAGAGCTTCGGCGACTTGGGGATCGGTCACCGGGGCCATCCGCTGGCGGCGTCCCTTGCTCTTGACCAGACGCAGAAAAAGGCGGTCGTTCTGCACCACCACGTCCTGGGGGCGCAGGGCGACCGCCTCTCCGAGGCGTATTCCGGTCTTGTACATGGTCATGAAGGCGAGACGGTATGTTGGCTTCTTGATGGTCTCTATGGCCTTGATGACTTCCTGGATCTCCTGATCGTCGAGAAAGCGGGGGATCGGCTCGGGCATCGGGACCGTCAGGCGTTTGACAAGAACCGGGTTCCCGGCGACGATTTCCTCCTCGGTGAGGAAGTCATAAAAGAGTCGGAGCGTATAGAGGCAGGAATTTATCATGGAGGCGCTGAAGTCTTGGGAAACAAGGTAGTTTCTATATGCCCGGATCTCCCGGGGCGTGATGGTCTTGTAATCAACACCGTTGGTCGCGCACCACTCGGAAAACTTCCGGAGCCGCATGTCGTAATTCTGACACGTGCCTTCCGCCTTCCCGGACATCCGGGCTTCCGCGCAGAACCTGTTGATGAGTTCCAGCATCTGGCTCACCCTTTCCGGTTTTTCTGTTTCTATTCGTCCTCACCGGCAGGGTTTGGCTGTAGACCGTCTTGTTCTTAGTATGTTATAATTGGGACAACTTTGTCAAGGGGGGGCGGGAAAAATTTTCGGGGAAATTTTGGGAGAAGGCATAAAAAAAGCCTACCGGCGACGGCCCTCACCGGTAGGCTCAATCTTATCAGTGGATTATAATGTATCTGGGTAGTGATAGGCTCTAGTTATTGCCAGGGCCATGGTGGCGTCCCCGCACTGGGGGCAGGGATGCGCTGTGGTGTTGTGTCGCCGGATTAGCGAAGGGGCTGTCCGGCGGGCCTTCGTCTATGGTTGATTCGTCCACGGGTCGATGCTAAAATTCTCCCACGACAGATGGCTGAGGTCCACCAGACTCTTTGGGGGGTTATCCTGCCACTTGTACTCTATGACCAGGTAGGTATCGGGGCGTACCGTTTCCTCCTTGACCCATGTGCCGCGGACCTCGGCGCGGCACCCGTGGGCCTCAACCAATTCTTCTGGGTAAAAGAGGCCGTATTGACCAAGATCCCATTCCATAGTTTCACCTCCTACGGATGGCGCCAGATGCCATCCTGGCATTCCACCATACCGCATGTGGGGCACACGTAGCCTCCGACGGTCGGCTTGAACCACGCCCTGTGGCCCTTCGGGCACTTTTTGGGCGGTCGCTCGTCTGCCTCCCGGTACTCATCGTAGTAGAGATCATCGCCCCAGTACCTGTGGCTCAGGCTGAGGGCCCGCGTGACCCACGGGTTGTTTCCTGCTCTCTTTATCGTCACTGGTTCCCCTCCTTATGGCACGGAGGTTTTTGTAGGGTTTCACCTTCCTTCCACCAGGTACGCCGCATGAATGGCCCGGTTGTTCGGTCTGTTGTTCGGGTCCCGGGGCCAGTCAAAGAGTATGATCCACCCCGGCCCGTACACCGACGGCTCGACCCACCAACCTTCGGCCAGGGCGGCCTCTATGATCATCCGGCTCCGGGTGTACCACCCTTCAGTGGTATGCCTGATTTCGCCCCACCGGTCGGACCGCACCACCTCGATTTCCTGCTTTGAGAACGCGGCGTCGTGGGCAGCCCGGACCAGGCTTACCGGGGTGTCTTCCCAAGGGGTTACCTTGCTGTCTTTGTAGATCACGGCTTCACCTCCTTTCTGCGCCACTTTTCCCGGCACCGGGAGCAGTAGCTTATCTTTTGTCTCCCGGATCGGTCCGGTCTTATCCGCACGGGGTAGTCCATCGGTCCGCCGCACTGGGGGCACAGGCCCTGTTCCTGCCTCCGCAGGCGCCGGCGGCGCATCTTGAACCGCGCCTGGCACCTGGAGGAGCAGAACTTGTGTCGCCTGTTGTGCGGGGCGAAAGACACCCCGCATTCAATGCACTGACGCAGGTCCATATTCTACCTCTTTTCCACCAGTGCCCCAACCGCTCCGAGTACGGGAAGCCGGATGTTTTCCTCCGGCTTTCGGGAAGCGATCAGGTATATTTCCGGAGGCACCGTATTGCGGGCGAGGGCGCGGGCCAGAATCCCGGCCCAAATCTCGTAGCCGGGTTGCAGGCCCGTGAGTTTAGTCACGGTTTTGCCCAGGGTGATGTTGCCCACACCGTTGCTCCGGATAATGGCGGGATGCAGTTTCAATCTGCTTGCCAGTTCATTGGCGGCGTGGCGGAAGACCTTGCGGATGGCTTCCGTTTCGCCGCCCAGACGGCTTATAGCTTCATCAACTTGAGCTTCGGGTACTTTTACCTTCTTGCCGCCTGCTACTATTTCCATAGGACTCACCTCCCTCCCCGAAACCCCCACGCAAGGGGCTCCGGGCAGGGTAGTTAGCCCTGCTTGTGCTCGATAGCGTCGAATATTGCCGCGCAAATGGCGCAGGGTTCGACGCACAACCCCTCCTCGAACTCCCAACCCTGACGGTACAATTTGATGGCCTCCTCCGGGTCGGTCGTGCCGACCCACTTTCGGTCAGTGCCAATGGCACTGCCGAGCTTAACAACGCGACTCAACACAAACTCGGGGTGGTTGGGGTAGTTCATGGCTCTTCCTTTCCCCCGCCATGAGGCGGGCTGCCAGGATCACGGCTCCCGGCGGCCGAAATTGGACTGACGGGCAGTTTTGGTAACCCGGCGTGCCCAGGCTGGGGAGAGGGCGAGTCAAAAGAGTACCGCGAAGCGCCGGCAGCCGACGACGCGGCCCTCTTCATCCCGCACGAGGTCGTCCGGGATGATGAAATCCGGACGACCCGCGACCTGCGCCACCGCCAGCGGGACTATGTAAAAGACCCGATACGATTGGGGCGGCAACTCCGCGCCGCTCAGGGACTTGCGCACCAGCGGTACCCCTCCCAAGTCGCCGATAACCTCTACCCGCTCGCCCAGGCGGAAGGGTTTTTCGGCGGCGGGGATGGTGATGGTGCGGCCGTCCGGGGCCAAGACATTAACCGGATGCGGGGTGGTATTGTAAACGAACGCCGGTGGTGTCTGCCCCGTACGAAGCATCACCATTCCGTATTTAGCCATCTCTGACACGCCTCCCTCTCTTAGTAAACGCCTGCCCCACCGCAGTCGGGGCAAGGACGCTCGCCAA
>Ga0101945_1000709_pt1 | contig 47572 bp, 45 predicted proteins | sample DewCreD2012metaG_2_FD_75246 | JGI IMG/M metagenome (GOLD analysis project Ga0101945, IMG submission 75246) | Hot spring sediment bacterial and archeal communities from British Columbia, Canada, to study Microbial Dark Matter (Phase II) - Dewar... ... | reverse complement strand
TCCACGTCCGTTTTAGTGCTACGCACCGCTAACGCGAAAGCGTCGGGCGCTCGCCTCGGCGGCGCGGAGCGCTTTGCCCCATCCCGACTGCGGAAGTTTGACTTTAACTTCCTTAGCCAAGATTAGCACAAAGCCGCTCTGTCGCGTCAGCGGGCCGTAGGCCTTAAGGGCGGGGTTTTAGACCCAGGTTTCTGATAAACATTCTGCAGCCTGAGAACCATTCCCATAGAACAGTTGCTACCATTGGCTACACATCAGCTACAGTGTTGACAACTGCTGGCTCCCCAGTTGCTGGCAAGGGCACCTGATGGGAGTTCGCCAATAGAAGCAGCATGGAAAAACGCTGTTGGGCATTGTTAGGCTAGTGGCTAGTGTGTTGAGCAGGTCTTGGGTCAAGAGCAGAGTTATAGCCTGTTTTTGCAACGGTAAATGTCTGCCGCTGAACATTCTGGATTGACAACAACGGAACCGTCACAATGTCCTCCGATCTGAGACCTCCCTTTCGACCTGTACGGCCCCCCAGACCCAGCTCAACGGGTGAGGCCAAGGGATCCCTGTCGTCAGCAAAAGCTCAGGATCCTGGTGCTGTTCGCGACAGCGGGACGGAGTCCTTGCAGCCTGTTGTCAGCACCACCACTGCCTTGGGGGAAAAGAAGGAGCGAGTCTGTTTGGAACCCATCCCACCACCTGGGGAGAAGATGCAATACCGAGCCATCGGCCTTATCGAAGGGCAATACATCCCCTCCCCAGGGCACTTTACCCGCGGGATTTTGCGCACCTCGGATGGCTTGGATCTCAATGCCGTGTTGCTGGGCCGGGTGATGAGCCTTGTACGCAAGCACCTACAGCCGGAACGCAACTATCTTTGGGTGGTCTATCCTCGCACCCGCGACAAAACCGAAGATCTGCACGTGCAGTTGCTGGGGGTGTGGGCCCCAGAAGAAATGGGGCGAACTCTTCCTGAGGGATCCCGTCCGACGGTGGTGCCGGATTGGTTTTCCATCCGGGGTGAGGTCGTCTTTCAATCCCAAGAGAAAGGGTTCATCATCGTCAAGATCCGTCAATCGGGCAAAAAAGCCTCTGCCAACTCCCCCGCTCAGCGAGCCCAGAAGGATGGGACGGCAGTCCCCAAGCCTCAAGCCTTCAAATTGCGCCTGATTGGATCCCTGCCGGGCAAAGGGGTGGGCAATTTCTGGGATCTGCAGGTGCGCCGCCGTGGATCCCTGCTCTATGTGGAGGCGGGTACTCCCATTGGCCCTGTGCTCAAAACGCCGCCACGCCCGCGCCTGAAGCGTTCACCCCCCCAAGCCAAAGTCCAAAAGGGCCCTCTCCTCCCACCGCGAGGGCAGCAGCCTATTTCCAATCAGCAAGGGTATCCGCTTTCCAATCAGCAAGGGTATCCGCCGCGGGATTCGGCCAAAGTCCCTAAACCAGTCAAGAAAAAGCGTCCATAGTCCCTTCTAGGAGGCAGTTCTGCCTGCTTAGAGTTCCCATTCTGACCTTCTGGTTTTGAATAATCCTTTTACCTCGGTTGCGCCGTGACAGAGTCAAACCTGCCCCCCAACAAAGATGAATTCATCTCGCCTCGCTACCCCTACTGGGGCGAAGTGAAGCCGCAGAACTTAGTTTTCGATGCCAACCTACAGGAATTTAGCAATAAAGTGTCCTTGATTTGTGGCCTGGAAACGGGGGGCAAAATCACCCCGGAAGAAGCCTACCGGCAAATCAAGGAGCTGTGGAAACAACTCAAAGAGACCAAAAAAGCCATCTTGGACAATCCCCAGTGGAAGGAGTCTCCCCCTGAGTTGCCGGAAGAGTAGCCGGCTGGATCCTGGCTGACCGCAAACGGTGTACACTGGGCGCGGATGCCGGGCTTGGTCAGGGAACATGAGGACTTTTCCTTCTCCGGAGGCGCTGCGTCGGCTGCCGGCGGGGGCTGCCGATGGGGCCATCATTCTGGGCACGTTGGTTCTCCTGGCCTTGGTGGCGCAGGTGGGGGTAGGGGCTTTTGAGCGGTTTCAGCCCCCGGCAGTGGTGCCCCGGATCGACTTGGATCCGCGCAACCTGCCCTACTATGCAGCCCGCTCCACCTTGCGCATGTTCATTGCCTTGGCCTTTTCCACCCTTTTTACCCTGATCTATGGCTACATCGCTGCAAAAAGTCGCTGGGCCGAGCGAATTTTAATCCCTCTGTTGGATATCTTGCAATCGGTGCCGGTGTTGGGGTTTCTCTCCATTACCGTCACCGGCTTTATTGCCCTTTTTCCCGGCAGCCTGCTGGGGCTGGAGGCAGCTTCCATCTTTGCCATCTTCACCAGCCAGGTTTGGAACATGACCTTTTCCTTCTACCAATCCTTGCGCACTCTGCCTCAAGAGTTGGTGGAAGCCGCTACCTTGTATCGCCTGTCGGGGTGGCAGCGCTTTACCCAGTTGGAAGTGCCGGCGGCGATGGTGGGCCTGATCTGGAACGCCATGATGAGCTTTGGCGGGGGGTGGTTCTTTGTGGCAGCCAGCGAAGCCATCAGCGTGCTCAACCAGGAATACACGCTGCCGGGGCTGGGATCCTATGTGGAAGCCGCCATTCAAGCGGAGGATTTGCCTAAGCTGGGCTGGGCGCTCTTGACCATGGCTGGGGTCATCCTGCTGGTGGATCAGCTCTTCTGGCGGCCTTTGGTGGCTTGGTCGGATAAGTTTCGCCTGGAACAGAGCAGCGGGGCTGCCGTCCCCGAATCCTGGCTGTACGATTTGCTCACCACGGCGCGGATCCCGCGGCTGATCGGCGGTTGGCTTTCCCCCTTGGCAGAGTTGGTGGATCGGCTGTTGTCCTACTTAACCCGCCCACGCTGGGTGGATCCCCTGAGTCCTGAGGCCGAGCGCCGCCGCGAGCGGCTGTTGACCCAGCTTTCCTGGGCAGCTATTGGCGGCATTGGAATTTGGATTGTTTATTTTGTGGCTACCACTGTGGGCTTTGGGGAGGTGCTGCTGACCTTTGGGCTAGGGATCCTCACCCTGCTGCGGGTCAGCGTGTTGCTGGTTTTTGCCACCTTGATCTGGACCCCTATTGGGGTGGCCATTGGCTTTAATCCAAAACTGGCGAAACTGCTGCAGCCGGTGGTGCAATTTCTGGCAGCTTTCCCGGCCAATTTCCTTTTTCCCTTTGCCACGTTGTTTTTTATCCGCGCCCACATCAGCATCGAGTGGGGCAGCATTTTGCTTATGTCACTGGGGGCACAGTGGTACATCCTTTTCAACTCCATTGCCGGCGCCCAGAGCATCCCCACGGACTTGCGAGAAATGGCTGTGGATGTGGGCTTACGGGGATGGCAGCGCTGGCGCAAATTGATCATTCCAGGGATCTTTTCCGCCTGGGTCACCGGGGGAGTCACGGCCAGCGGCGGCGCTTGGAACGCCAGCATTGTCTCGGAGATTGTGGCTTGGGGATCCACCACCCTGACGGCTACAGGACTGGGCACCTACATTGCTGAGGCAACGGCGGTGGGGGACTGGCCCCGCATTACCTTGGGCATTGGCATGATGAGCTTGTTTGTGGTGGGCCTTAACCGTCTGTTCTGGCGACGGCTGTATCAGTTGGCGGAAGAAAAGTATCACCTTTAGTCTTTTCAATTTCTGAGGCCATATGAGCTCTGCAGCTTCCCCCGTTTTGATCGAGGTCGAGAAAGTCTACAAGCGCTTTCCGTTGCCAGAGGGCAAGGGGGAGTTTACCGTTTTAAGCCAGATTGACCTGCAGGTGCGGGCTGGGGAAGTCTTGGCTCTGCTGGGCCGTAGCGGCAGCGGCAAAAGCACCCTTCTGCGCATCATGGCGGGCCTGATCCCCCCCAGCCAAGGGCGGGTGTTGAGCAACGGCCAGCCTTTACGCGGGCCTAACCCAGATGTGGCAATGGTGTTTCAAAGCTTTGCCCTCTTGCCCTGGCTGACGGTGCAAGAAAACGTGGAGCTGGGGCTGCAAGCCCAAGGAATCCCCCGCGAGATCCGCCGGCAAAAGGCCCTCAAGGCCATTGACTTGGTGGGCTTGGATGGGTTTGAGAACGCCTACCCCAAGGAACTTTCGGGGGGCATGAAACAGCGAGTGGGCTTTGCCCGCGCCTTTGTCCTAGAGCCCAAGGTGCTGTTTATGGATGAGCCCTTTAGCGCCTTGGATGTGCTCACTGCCGAAAACCTGCGGGGGGAAATTGATGAGCTGTGGAACGCCCAAGCCTTCCCTTCCCAAAGCATTCTTATTGTTACCCACAACATCGAAGAGGCAGTGTTTTTGGCGGATCGGGTGGTGATTCTGGGATCCAACCCAGGGCGGATCCGGGGGGAGGTGAGAATTGACCTGCCGCGGCCCCATGAGCGCACGGATCCCCGCTTTAAGTCCCTGGTGGACTACATCTACGAGATTATGACCAACCCCGAAATTGCTGTTACGGGAGAGGTGGCTCTGCCTGCGCTGGCTGGTGATAAGGCGGCTTCCCCCTATGCCTTGCCTTTGCCGCATGCGCGGGTAGGCGGGATCAGCGGCCTTTTGGAACTGCTCGTGGAGTGGCCGCAGGGGCGGGCAGAGATTTCTAACCTGGCTGAACGGCTGAAGCTGGCGGTGGACGACCTGCTGCCTATTTTGGATGCGGCGGTACTGTTGGGGTTTGCCGAGGTGACCGGCAGGGTGGTGCAACTGACCGAAATTGGCCAGGACTTTGCCAACACCACCATCCTGCGCAGCAAGGATCTCTTCCGACAACAGCTATTGGCGCGGGTTCCCGTGTTCCGCAGCCTCTTGCAGACTCTGGAAGAAAAAGGCAGCCGCTCCATGCGGGCGGATTTCTTTTTGGATCTCTGGGATGAACATTTTCCCCACGCTGAAGCCGAACGGCAGTTTGCCACCGCCATTGACTGGGGACGCTATGCAGAGCTGTTTGAGTACGACGCTTCAGAAGAACGACTCTACCTGCCCGAACCCGGCGAGATCCTCTCCACTGAAGAGCCCGTGGGTATTGATCAAGTTTGAGAGGTTTGCAGCCATTCTCCCAGAACAGGCTTGAGATGTCTCTCCCAGGACTCCTCTCTGTTCCCTCGTGGGAGAGGAACCCAAACCAAACAAACCCAAGCCTTTTCCTTGTTTCTCTTCTTGGGAGAGGGGCCAGAGGTAAGTATTTTGTTTGAGCAGTTTCATCGAGTACCTACTCATAAATCCAGCTTTGGGCGACCGGCGTCCAGCTCACCAATTCCGACTCATCGAACCAAAGAGCGATCTCCCGCTGTGCGGTTTCAACCCCATCGGAGCCGTGAATGAGGTTGCGACCAATATCGATGCCAAAATCGCCGCGAATGGTGCCTGGCTCCGCATCCAGGGGGTTGGTCTTGCCGATCAGCTTACGGGCGGCTGCCACCACTCCTTTGCCTTCCCAAACCATGGCCACCACCGGCCCAGAGGTAATGAACTGAACCAAACCGGGGAAGAAGGGGCGCTCCTTGTGCTCGGCGTAGTGGGCTTCCGCCAGCTCTTGGCTCACCTGCATCAGCTTCAGACCCACCAATTGGTAGCCTCGGCTTTCCAGGCGCTGAATGATGGTGCCCACCAGCCCGCGCTGCACACCGTCTGGTTTGATGGCGATAAAGGTGCGCTCCATGTGTTTTCCCCTCGTTGTTACAGATCTTTGCCGTTATCCTTGTACCGGATCGGGGATCCCCAGTGCAAGGGATCCCAGCAGGAGCCCCTTCAAGAGCCCACCACCGCCAAGGTCAGGAACCCAGCCCCTACCACCGCAATGATCCAGCCGGCCCAGCGGGTTAAGCTGGGGATCCGAAATCCCCAACTTTCGGCTGCCCAAAGGGCGAGGAGAGCTACCCCATACTGGACGGTGCTCAACCCCAGGAGATACCCCAACCAAGGCAGGGGTTGGGCTCCGATGATTGCCTCGGCATAGGCGTAGCCGTGAAACAGCCCCGCCAGGGATCCCCACAGCAGCAAGACCCAACTCGGGATCTGCCGCGATTGCACCAGCAGCAAGCCAAACAGAACCACGGAAGAGGCAATGGCCAGCTCCGTCAATCCCAGGGGATCCCAGCCGGCTAGGTGGATCCCGGTGCCCACCCAACCTGCCAACACAAAGCCCAAAGGGATCCCGTAGCGCCAGGGCTGCCCCGCCGCAATAAGGCCGATGGCCACGACGAAGGCCAGGTGATCCAAGCCAATGACAGGGTGAGCCAGCCCGGAAAGAAATCCCTCCCAGGCTGTTGCCGGCAATTTCCCCCCCAGGGCATGGTGGGCGAAAGCAGGTGAGCGAAACAACACCATAACCGCCAGTGCGCCCCCAGCAGTGGCAAAGCCGGGGATCCCTCCCTTCCGCGACTGCCCAAGGGGCGATGGGACTTGCTGCCAAAACCAAGACATGCTTTCAGACCTCCCTGAGTTGCCGCCCAGATCTCTCAGTCTAGGGGCGCTCTCTGTATCCTTGCAGATTCTCCGGCTCAAATTGGCGCAAAATCCGAGTGGCTTCGCGGATGCGGGGCTCGCTCTCTTCCTCCACAATGAGCACATACTTGCCTGCATTTATGCGGTTGCGGTAGGCCAAGGCATCACCTGAGCCACTGGACAAGCCCACCCCGCCCCCGACAAAAAAGCTGCCCATGGCCCCTCCCAGCGCACCCAACACGCCGCCAATCAGGTGGTTGCCCAGGGATCCCGCCCAGGCGAAGGTATCCAAACCGCTCAAAACGCTGAACCCCACCCCAGCCAAAAAGCCAAAGGGCACCAACCAAATGGCCAAACGGTTCATCTGACGGCGGGCGGCTCGGGCCGGATCGATCAGCCCAAACTCATCGGCGGTTTTGTAGCCTCGCCCCAGCAGGTGCAATCGCTCTAGCGGGAAGCCCGCTCGCTCCAGAGCGCTGTAGGCCGCCTCGGCAGCCATGCGATCCGGCAGTACCGCGATTAAGTAGCTCATGGATGCGGAGAGCCAATCAGTTCTGTATTTCATTGTCTGCCAAGTCTGGGCGAGGATCCCAGTGACAAAGTCTTGCCAAGCTGAGCTAAAATCCGTCAGTCTCTACCAGCGTTTTTACGAAGTGGTGCGGCGGATCCCTCCCGGTCGGGTGGCCACCTATGGCCAAGTTGCACGGGCCGCTGGCTATCCCGGCTATGCGCGGCAGGTGGGCTACGCCTTGTTTCGCCTGCAGGGCCAAAATACCGATATCCCCTGGCAACGGGTGATCAACGCCCAGGGACGCATTTCCTACTCCCCCTTTCGCCTCGGCTACGACGACCTGCAAAAGGCACTGCTGCAGGCGGAAGGGATCCGCTTTGACGCCGAAGGTCGGGTGGATCTGCAGCAATTTGGCTGGGATCCACGGGAAGCTTAACCTCAGCTTGGTCTAGCCTTAAACTGGCCATAGCGAAACTCCATCCCACCCCTGGTAACGTGAACGCGGAAGCACCTCGTCTCCCGGATGCTCGTGGATGGAGTGAAGCAATCATCATGATGAAATCAGCTTGTTACACCCGAGGGCCTTCCCCTACAAGGGAAGGGCGTCGGTATGGGATGGCCTTGGTCAAAGGCTTTTGGGTTGGGCTGTGCTGTTTGGTACTGAGTTTGGCCAGCGCTTGCGGCACCAGCAGCTCTGTTCCCCCCGGTGGAGGGGCAGGGTTTATCGCCTCGGATCCCAATGTGGCCCTCTCGACTCAGCCGCCCGCTTTTACCTTGCAAATCCTACACGCCAGCGACTTGGAAGCCTCGATCGCTGCTGTTCAAGACGCGCCTCGCTTCTCGGCGGTGGTGAATGCTCTGCGCCCCCAATTTCCCAACACGGTGGTGCTCTCCAGTGGGGACAACTACATCCCCAGCCCCTTCTACAACGCCAGCACGGATCGGTCTCTGCAAGGCCGTTACAACCTCACCCCTGGCAAAGCCGATATCGAGATCATCAACGCCATTGGCTTTGAGGCGGCTGCCTTCGGCAACCATGAGTTCGACCAGGGTACGCGCCAGATTCGCGACCTGCTCCGGCCCGACACAGGCCGTGGCTACGCTGGGGCTCGTTTTCCCTATCTGAGCGCCAACCTCAGTTTCAGCGGCACCGGGGAATTGGCCAGCGCTGACTTTGCCGCCGATGGCCAAGAGGCCAGCTCCATTCGAGGCAGAATCGCCAAGACAGCAGTGATCACGGTAGGAGGGCAGCGAATTGGCTTGGTGGGAGCCACCACCACTCGCTTGGCTGCCATTTCCAGCCCTGGCCCTGAGGTGAGGGTGGAAGGCAGAGTGGACGACACCGACCAGGTGAGTGCCGCCTTGATCCAGGGCTTCGTCGATCAACTCACTGCCCAAGGCATCAACAAAATTATCCTCCTGGCCCACCTGCAACAGTTGCAAAACGAGGTGAGCCTGGCCAGCCAATTGCGAAATGTAGACATCATCATTGCCGGGGGATCCCACCGGGTGATTGCCAAGCCCACCGACCGCCTGCGTACCGATTTGCCGGATACCCGCACGGGTGACTACCCCATCTTGCGCTCCTCTGCCAGTGGTCAACCGGTGGCGGTGGTCAACACCGGCTCCAACTATCGCTACGTGGGCCGCCTGGTGGTCAGCTTTGACGCCAACGGGGTTATTGCCCGCATTGATCCGGTCAGCGGTGCCTATGCCGCCGACGACCAAGGGGTAGCAGCCGTCAGGGGCACTCCCAATCCCGATGTAGTGCGGATAGCCAACGAAATTGGCAACATCATCCGCACCAAAGATGGCCGCACCTTCGGCTCCACCACCCAATTTCTCAACGGCCTGCGGGCAGAGGTGCGCACTGAGGAAACCAACCTGGGCAACCTCACTGCCGATGCCAACCTGGCCTACGCCAGAACGGTTGATCCTTCTACGGTCATCTCCCTGAAAAATGGTGGCGGCATTCGCGCTCCCATCGGAGCTACCACAGGGGGTGGCGGCGGCGAGCCGGTGCGGCGGATCCCACCGGTGGCTAACCCTGAGGCTGGCAAGCAGTCTGGTCAAATCTCTCAGTTGGATATCGAAACGGCCCTTGCTTTTAACAACGGTCTCTCCCTGCTGACCGTCACCGCCGAGGAACTGAAACAGATAGCGGAACATGGGGTGGCGCAAACCCAGCCGGGAGCTACGCCAGGCCGTTTCCCGCAAATTGGCGGCTTTGCCTTTAGCTTTGATCCCTCGCGGCCACCGGGATCCCGCGTCCTCTCCTTGCGGGTGGATACGCCCACAGGTCGGGATGTGGTGGTGCGCAACGGCCAAGTGCAAGGGGATCCCAGACGCACCTTCCGCCTGGTGACCCTAGACTTCTTGGCCAACGGTGGGGATGACTATCCCTTCCCCCGCCTGTCCAACCCCAACCGGGTGAACTTGGCCCCCAGCTCTGGCATTACCTTCGACACCCCCGGCAGCGAACAAGATGCCTTAGCCCGGTATTTGCGGCAGATCGGCGTGTTCACCGAACCGGATACCCCACCCGCCCAGGATACCCGCATCCAGAACCTGTCGGCCCGCCCGGATACGGTGCTGCAAGGGTTGTAGGTTGGGTTAATGGACTGAGGGGAATTGATCCGGAGTAGCGATCCGATGTCAGATTCCCTTCTTGCAAAAGGGGAGAGTGCCTTGGGTTAGTTGCCTCAGCAACGGGACAGGAAACGTCTTGAGCTTGTTAGGAAGGGATCCCTGGCCAGTGTCAAGGATCCCTTTTCTTTTTCCCAGAAAGCTCGACCGAGGGCCCGCTGTTGCTGCTTGGCAAGGCTTACCCGAATGCCCAGGCGGGCTGTGAACCTTTTGGGCATTGCTCCCAACAAATTCATGGATTCTGTATACGGATCGAATTGCAGATTGAAGGATGAATCATTACCATCGAGGGTAGTGTTTGCTCCTCTCACCATTCATGACTCTAGAGACGTTTTTCACTCAGTTAAATGCCAACAGCCTGCCCATTGCGGTATTGGTGTTTGCCGCTCCTTGGGTGGTTTGGGTTCTCTGTGACTGGATCCCAGGACAATGGGAAGAGCCTTTCCTGCTGAGCTTGAATATCGCTCTAGCGACGGTCAGCATCGTACTCTGGGCTGGGTATTTGGCCTACGCTTCCAATACTGCTGGCTGGCAGGCAGTAGTGAAGCAAGCGGACATGTTCTTGCTGCTGCTTCCCCCCTATTATTTCCTCAGCTCCATTTGGGTGGCACGGCAGCGCATGCCCCTCTCGCGAGTCCCCGCTTTTCGCACCTTGCAAGGGATCGGCCTTTTGGCAGGGGTTTATCTGGCTCTGTCTTGGCTCAGTCGCCGGGTTTATGTTGTCTTTTTTTCCTATATGCCTTTCTCGACTTTCCTGTGGATCCTGGCGGGGCTGTTGGGGGTGGCGTACATCGGCTATCGCATCATCTTCGGGGATCCCCCCAAGTATCCGCCCGAAACCTGAGGGGGCAGACAGCAGGGACTAAAATCAAGGGAGACTCTTCGCAACTTGGCAATGGTGACCGTCCCTCTGACTTCAGCCCTGAATATCGACTATCGTCCTCTGCAAGAGTTGTTATCGGCGGGATCCTGGCTGGAGGCGGATCGGCTGAGCTTACAACTGCTGTGTCGGGCAGCAGGAGAAGGGGCAGCGCGGCGGGGCTGGCTGTATTTTTCTGAGGTGAGCCGGATTCCGGTGGAGGATTTGCGAACGATTGATCACCTGTGGCGAGTGGCCTCTGGGGATCGCTTTGGCTACTCAGTGCAGCGACAATTGTGGTTGGGGGTGAATCGCAACTGGGAGCGCCTTTGGCCCCTCATCGGCTGGAAACAGGGCTACCACTGGACTCGCTACCCCGACGAGTTTACCTGGGATCTGTCTGCCCCCAAAGGCCACCTACCCCTCTCCAATCAACTGCGGGGCGTGCGGGTGCTGGAGGAATTGCTCACCCACAAGGCTTGGGAAGACTCTTGACATTCTCCCTCGCCTAAAGGCGAAGGATTCTTTCTCAGGTTGCAGGACAATTCCCACTTCCTGTTCGCGTTAGCGGTGCTTAGCACCCGCTACACCACCCTTGCGTAAACAGTGGTGGGGGATGCCATAACCCCAACTACTGGGATAAACTCCCAGATCCTTGCTTGAGCTAACGTTGCGCCATACCCTAGTTGGCGGAACTCAGGATCAATTATGTATGACACAAAGCCGCCCTAGTCGCGTCAGCGGGCCGTAGGCCTTAGGGCGGGGCTTGAAACCCAATTCTTTGGTCAGGCTAGGCAACCGTTTTTTGAACCTTGTTGGACTTCTTGTTGGACTTGTTGGATCTGATTTGGATCTGAGCTGTGGCGGAGCAACTGCAACTGACTCAATTTCCCGACCTGCCCGTCGATCTGGCCCAAGCCTGCGAACAAGCCATTCGGGCAACTCGCTTGGCCATGCAAGCGGGGTATCGCCGCCTGCTGATCGAGATCCTTGCCCCCGACCTGAAGCCGGAGGTTCTGGCTCGCCCTTTTTTGGAACTTGTGCAGCCACCGGCTTTGGTGTTGTTTAGCGATGCCGGTGGAGCAGCTCTGGCCCAGCGGGAATGGGGATCCCTACCGGAAGGGATCGAATTGCAGAGCTTGACTTCCCGCACTCAACCTACTCCGGAACAGAGCGTCCTGCTGGTGATGCCAGCGGTTTACAGCCTGGATCAGGTGGAGCGGGTTTGCCAAGCAGTCAGTGGCGGGGATCCCTCTGGGCTGGCTTCCAAAGGACGGGATCCCAAACCCGTCGTGCTGCTCAACCCCCAATTGCAGGATGCCGCCACCGTGGGTGTGGGTCTGGCTGGTCGCCGTCTACGCCAGCGGTTTCTAAGCACCTTTGAGACCAGCTACTACCTACGCTCATTGCTGGAGGGAGCCCTGTTTCGCGCCTATCCGGATCCCTGGAGCGTGTGGCAGCAGGAAGAGCCCGGCCTCTACAGCGTCCTCAAAACCTTTGTGGCCCGCCCCAGTGGCGAGGAAGTGGCGGAGCTGTTCAGGGCCAGCAGGAGAGGGGATCCCTGGTGGAGCTGGCGGCGCTGGCTGGGATCCCTGTGAGGGCCAGGATCTCAGGGGTGAGGGTTAGTACTATCTCAAACTCTTTTAATAAAGACTATAAAGCTCCCTGCCTCATCTCTACCTCGGTGATATGATCACACCAAGCTAGGAGTGTCTGGGGATTATCCCCAGGCTGAGATTACATCCTCAGAACCTGATCTGGTTCATACCAGCGTAGGAAAGCGAGCACTGGAGTTAACAACATGCGCAGCGAATGGGTTGCCCGTCGTCGTGGGCAAGCAAATGTAACGCAGATGCACTTTGCCCGTCAGGGCCTGATTACCGAAGAGATGGAGTACGTGGCCCGGCGGGAAAACCTGCCGGCGGAACTGATCCGCTCGGAAGTGGCTCGGGGTCGCATGATCATCCCCGCCAACATCCATCACACCAACCTAGAGCCGATGTGCATCGGGATCGCTTCCCGCTGCAAAGTCAATGCCAACATCGGTGCTTCCCCCAGTTCCTCAGGATTGGCGGAAGAGCTGGAGAAGCTGAAATTGGCCGTCAAGTACGGTGCCGATACCGTTATGGATCTGTCCACCGGAGGTGGCGATTTGGATGAAATCCGTACCGCCATTATTCAAGCTTCTCCGGTGCCGGTTGGCACGGTGCCCATCTACCAAGCCCTAGAAAGTGTGCACGGCAACGTCGAAAAACTTTCTGCAGAAGACATCTTACATGTTATTGAAAAACAGGCCCAGCAAGGGGTGGACTACATGACCATCCATGCCGGGATCCTGATCGAATATCTGCCGTTGGTGCGTCATCGCCTGACGGGAATTGTTTCCCGTGGAGGTGGGATCCTGGCCCGCTGGATGTTGGCCCACCACAAGCAAAATCCTCTCTATACCCACTTCCGCGACATCATTGAGATTTTCAAGAAATACGACGTTTCTTTTAGTCTGGGAGATTCTTTGCGACCGGGATGCTTGCACGATGCTTCTGATGAAGCGCAACTGGCGGAGTTGAAAACCTTGGGCCAGTTGACCCGCATGGCTTGGGAGCACGATGTGCAAGTCATGGTGGAGGGGCCCGGCCACGTACCGATGGATCAAATTGAATTCAATGTGCGCAAGCAAATGGAAGAGTGCGATGAGGCTCCCTTTTATGTTTTGGGGCCTTTGGTAACCGATATTGCAGCAGGCTATGACCACATCAGCTCTGCCATTGGAGCAGCCTTGGCCGGTTGGTATGGGGCGGCAATGCTCTGCTATGTCACCCCCAAAGAACACCTGGGTTTACCCAATGCGGAGGACGTACGCAACGGCTTAATTGCCTATAAAATTGCCGCCCATGCTGCCGATATTGCCCGTCACCGCCCTGGTGCTAGGGATCGGGATGATGAGATGTCGAGAGCTCGTTATAACTTCGACTGGAACCGGCAGTTTGAATTGTCTTTGGATCCAGAACGTGCCAGAGAATATCACGACGAAACCTTGCCGGCAGATATCTACAAAACGGCAGAGTTCTGCTCTATGTGTGGGCCGAAGTTTTGCCCCATGCAAACCAAAATGGATGCAGAGGCTTTGAGCGAACTGGAGCGGTTCTTGGCCACGCAGCCAACAGGATAAGCTCTGAATCCATCCCTTGACTGATGGATTTAAGAAAGGCCATTGTCTGTCCTGTCTATAGACTGGACTGGGATCCCGGCCTCAAGTTATCAGAGAAGCTGGGCCTGTCTTGCCGCAGGGATCCCTGCCTTTTGCGGCGGCGAGTGTGTCAAGCTGATCTAGAGGAGAACCATTGCAGTTGGCTCAATTGAACACAGAGGATGGTATGGCACTTAGACAACTCGGGCATGTCGCTATCCGGGTAGAAGACATCCCCAAAGCGGTGGAGTTCTACCAAAAGCTGGGCATGGTCAACGTCTGGCAGGATCCGGACTGGGCCTACATGAAGGCGGGAGAGGATGGGCTGGCCCTATTGGGGCCGGGCTATCGCGCAGCAGGGCCCCACTTTGGCTTTGTCTTCAGCAGCTTGGAGGAGCTCCAGCAAGAGCACCAGCGCCTGAAATCCCAAGGGATTCTGGTGGGCGAAATCCACAGCCACCGGGATGGCACTGCCTCTTTCTACGGCAAGGATCCCGACGGCAACCTATTTGAGTTTTTGTATGAGCCTACAGGAACCTTTGACCAAGCCAAGGCAGCCCAGGCAACGGCTTAACCCAGTGGCTTGAGGGCACTCGCCCAAGTACTCTCAGCTTGTTTAACCCAAGGGGATCCTCTTGCAGACAGGGGATCCCTTTTTTGACCGGCCTTGGGAGCATCCTCTGCGCGACTTGAGCCAGTAGGAGATCCCAGTCAGTCGCCAGATCTGCTGGAGGTTTGCACGTACAAAATCACCAGGAAGATGGCGGGCACCAAAACAACCAAGAGGGTAGCCAAGATGCCCAGGTAGTTCGTCTCCATATCTCTAGATGCCGCAACCCTAACTGGCAGTCAGCATACCACTCTTGGGTACGACTTGCCCAAGGGGAAAACCGACGGGCCAAGGCTAGGGCTTGGTTTTGACGGAAACATCCCCCAGCACCTTGGTCTGGCAGGCAAGGCGGTAGCTGTCGGGCTTGCGCTTGAGCTTGCGGTTTTCCGCCTCGGTGCGAGGGGAGAGATTCTCGGATCCCTCGACAATCTCCACCACACAGGTGCCACATTGGCCGTTGCCGCCGCAGTTGATCAGCTTGGCCATCATTTTGTAGAGATCAATTTGGTTTTCCAGGGCCTTTAGGCGCAGGTTAGCGCCTTCAGCGACGAAGATCTCTCGGTTCTCGTTGACGAAGCGGATTGTTGCCATACCTTTGCCAGAAACCACGACACCTTTCAGCCTGAGCTAGGAGAGCGCTCACAGTTGCTAAGTATTGTAACATTTTAAGTCATATTTTTAATCTCCGCCGAGAGATCTGGGATGATGATGCCTAAAGTGAGGCGGTATCCTGCCTGAAGCCACTCAGGTCGGTAGCGTTTCGTTATACTGTTTGATGCCCGTGATGAAAATTCTGAGAGCGATATCCTCTTGGGTGCGCTCAGGGGTTCAAGCGGGTACGGCACCCCTCGGCTCTGAAGAGACTGCTCAGGTCAGGATCCCAGGTAAGATGTTGGCTTAATTGTTTGACTGGATATTGCGCAAGTGTTGGAGAACGTGGAGGATCGAGCTTTATGGGACTACCGTGGTACCGGGTTCATACGGTTGTACTGAATGACCCAGGTCGCCTGATTGCGGTTCACCTGATGCATACCGCTCTGGTAGCAGGTTGGGCCGGGTCGATGGCGCTCTACGAAGCGGCCATTTTCGATCCGTCGGATCCTGTCCTGAATCCGATGTGGCGTCAGGGCATGTTTGTCATGCCATTTATGGTTCGCCTGGGGGTGGTTAACTCCTGGGGCGGTTGGAATATTTACGGCGAGAGCGTTGCCAATGCAGGCTTCTGGACGTTTGAAGGGGTAGCCACTGCCCATATCGTTTTGTCTGGATTGCTCTTCTTGGCTGCCTGTTGGCACTGGGTGTACTGGGATCTGGAGCTGTTCCGGGATCCCCGCACCGGCGAGCCGGCTTTGGATCTGCCGAAGATATTTGGGATCCATCTGCTGCTGGCCGGGATCCTCTGCTTTGGTTTTGGTGCGTTCCACCTGACAGGGGTGTTCGGCCCAGGGATGTGGGTGAGCGATCCTTATGCAACGACGGGACACGTCCAGCCGGTGGCGCCGGAATGGGGGCCAGCCGGTTTTAACCCCTACAACGCCGGGGGGGTGGTGGCCCATCACATTGCCGCGGGCATCGTGGGCATTATTGCAGGTCTATTTCACATCACGGTACGCCCACCCCAACGCCTCTATCGCGCTTTGCGAATGGGGAACATTGAGACGGTGCTTTCCAGCTCGATTGCGGCGGTGTTTTTTGCCGGTTTTGTGGTGGCTGGAACCATGTGGTACGGCAGTGCCACTACTCCTGTGGAGCTGTTTGGCCCCACCCGCTACCAATGGGATTCTGGCTATTTCAATCAGGAGATTAACCGCCGGGTAAACGCAGCCATGGAAGCTGGGATGACCCGCAGCGAGGCCTACAACTCCCTGCCTAAGTCTTTGCTCTTCTACGACTACGTGGGCAACAGCCCGGCCAAGGGGGGATTGTTCCGAGCTGGCCCCATGAACAAAGGGGATGGCATTGCCATTGAGTGGCTGGGCTACCCAGTGTTCCGTGACCGCGAAGGGCGGGAGCTGACGGTGCAGCGGATGCCCAACTTCTTTGAGACCTTCCCGGTTATCCTGCGGGATGCCGATGGGGTGGTGCGGGCAGACATTCCCTTCCGTCGGGCGGAGTCGCGTTATAGCTTTGAGCAAGTGGGCGTGACGGTGGAGTTCTACGGCGGCAAGCTGGACGGTCAGGTGTTTACCGACCCGGCAACCGTCAAGAAATATGCCCGCCAGGCTCAGTTGGGTCAGTTGTTTGAGTTCGACCGAGAAACTCCCAAAGCGGACGGCACCTTCCACACCAGTCCCCGCGGTTGGTTTACCTTTGCTCACGCGGTCTTTGCCCTGCTGTTCTTCTTTGGTCACATCTGGCACGGCGCTCGCACCCTCTTCCGGGATGTGTTTGCTGGTATTGACCCGAATATGAGCGAGGAAATGGTGGAGTTCGGCGTCTTCCAGAAGGTAGGGGATCCCACTACCCGCAAGGTTCAGGAGGCCTAGAGCTCCTTTTAGCGATGCCGTCGGCACTCTGCTTCACGTTGGAGAGGGGGTGCTGGCGGCTCCGAGTTAATCTGGAATCAAGCTCCCTTAGAAATGGAGGTTTCGTATGGAAGCCATCACCTACACCTTTATCCTGTTTTTGACGTTGGGCCTTTTGTTTTTCGCGGTTGCCTTTCGCGAAACTCCGAGAATTACCAAGAAGTAACCCAGGGTAATAGCTGTCGTTCCTGCTGTGCCGGGCTTAAGCAAGGCAGAGGGAAGGTCAGTCTCTTTTGAGATTTGTGGTTTAACCTTGGTTCTGGATGAGGCCGGAGCTCTCTCCGGCTTTCCTGTTTGCGGTTGGGTATCAGAATGGAGTCATTCCAAAATAGTCAAGCAGGGGCAACCTGAGGATCCTTCTTTTGGGAGAGGAGGAGGGAGTTCTCAGAGCTACTGAGACCCTTTTCGGTACTCTTCAGTACTCTGTAGGAGAACGCTTGCCCTGCTGCTCAAATTGAACTTGCTAAGGATGCCTTAGGATGGCTTTTGGGATCCGAGGGATAGCTTAGCTTGGGTTCAGATTCAAGATTGGGTTAACGATGGCAACAGTGCTGCTGGTGGAAGATGATCCGATCAACGCCCGTGTTTTTGAGAAGGTGTTGCGACGGCGGGGAGGTTTTGAGGTCTTTCACAGCCAGGATGTGGAGCAGATTTTGAAGCTGGCCCAGGGGCACGAGGTGGATGTCATTTTGTTGGATGTTTCCCTCTCCCAGAGCACCTTTCGCGGCGAGGCGGTGGACGGGATCCGCATTGCCCAACTGCTGAAGGGGGATCCGAAAAGCAGCTCCATCCCCATCATTTTGGTGACGGCCCACGCGATGCGCGGCGACCGCGAGGCATTTTTGGCCCAGAGCGGGGCAGATGGCTACATTGCCAAGCCGGTGGTGGATCACGAGGAAATGGTGAATCAAGTTCGCCAGGTGTTGTCTCGAGGGCCGGGGCAGGGGTGAGTTCTCCTGGAGAAGAGTTATGCGGCGAAGCTGCGCAAAATCGACTGCCAAAAGGGGATCCCATCTTGCCCTGGCAAATCGGGATCTGCTGCCCGCTCAGGGTGGGGCATTAAACCCAGAATCCGACCGCTGGGATCGCAAATGCCGGCGATGTTGTCCACAGAGCCGTTGGGCGCAACCGGAGCATAGCGAAAGACGATCTGCCCTCGATCCTGCAACTGCTTGAGGGTATCCGGATCACAGGTGTAGCGGCCTTCCCCATGGGCGATGGGCAGGGTTAGGGTGGATCCTTGGGGATACGCGCTTGTCCAGGGGAGATCCTGCCGTTCTACACGGATCCCCACTCGGTCGCAGATAAAGTGCAGGTTGGCATTGCGCACCAGTGCCCCCGGCAGCAGGCCTGCCTCTGTCAAGATCTGAAAGCCATTGCAAATGCCCAGCACATAGCCCCCTCGCGCCGCGTGCTCCTTCAGGGATCCCATCACCGGGGCAAAGCGAGCGATAGCCCCGCACCGCAAATAATCCCCATAGCTGAAGCCCCCCGGCAGCACCACCACATCCAGCCCCGACAAATCCGTCTCCCGGTGCCAGATCAGCCGCGTTGGGCAGCCCAAGAGGCCGCGGGTTACCCAGGCTACATCTCGGTCGCAGTTGGAACCCGGAAAAACAACGATGCCAAACCGCACGCCGGCCATTGGGATCCCTTGATGAGAGCAAAGAAGAGGGTAGGATTATAGCCATTCTAAAGAGCTTGAGACATTTTCTCAGTTTTTCTCCCCTCTGAAGAAACTGGGAACTGTGAAACGAGTAACTTCACGGTTGTTTAGAATACATCAAATAACCCCGAATCACGTGAACCCATCGAATTAACCACCGATGGGATCCACTTGGATTTGATAAGTCTCAATCACCGGGTTGGCCAGCAGTTGATGGCACAGCTCATCCACCTGGCGGTGGGCGGTCTCGGCGTCGGGGGCCTCTAGCTGCAATTGGATGTGCTTGCCAATGCGTACCTGCTGCACCTGGGTATGCCCCAACTGATGCAGGCTGGACTGGACGGCGGCCCCGACAGGATCGAGAACAGAGGGGCGCAGGTGAATCTGGATCTGGGCCTGGAACTGCATAGAATAAAGGCTGGATCTGTTACCAGTGTACCAGTCGAATCAGCACAGCTTTGGGTTCAGCTATGGATGCGTCGCGCGTGGTGGCCATTGCCCACAACGTCTTCCGGGAAACGATTCGGGATCGGATTCTCTACCTGGTGATGGTATTTGCGGTGGCCATGCTGGGAGCCGCTGTTTTGATCCCGCAGGTGGCCAACCAGGCCCACAACAAAATCATTGCCGACCTGGGGTTGGCAGCCATTCACTTCTTCGGCCTGATCGTGGCCATTGTCGTGGGCACAGGGTTGGTGAATAAAGAGATCGAAAAACGCACGGTCTATGTGCTGATCGCCAAACCCATGAGCCGGGCAGAGTTCATTGTCGGCAAGCATCTGGGCCTATCGGCTCTGCTGTCGGTGCTGGTGCTGCTGATGACAGTTGTGTTTCTGCTCAGCCTGCTGCTGGTGCAGGCCCCGATCCCTCTCTTGGCCATTCTCTGGGCGACGGTCTTCACTTTCTTGGAGTTGGTGCTGATCGTTGCTGCAGCCCTACTGTTCGGGGTTTTCACTTCCTCGATTCTGGCCACCCTCTACACCATTGCCCTGTTCCTGATGGGCCATGCCAGCCGCGCCCTGCTGCAACTGAGCAAGCTGGTGGAAGAGGCCGGATTGGGCAAAGTGTTTGAGGTGATTTATTTGATCCTGCCGGATCTGGAGCGCCTCAATCTGAGAGATGCTGCGGTTTACGGCCAAGTTCCACCTCCTGCAGAACTTCTCGGAGATGCACTTTACGGCTTGGCTTACACCCTTTTGCTGCTGATTCTGGCGGTGTTGGTGTTCGCCCGGCGTGAGTTCTAACGTTTCCGATCCTTACCCCTTTCCCCATGCAGTTTTTCCACTTCCATACGCCTGAACAGGTGCCTTCATCCGGGATCCCAGAGTGTGCAGTGGCCATTGATGTGCTGCGGGCCACCACCACCATTGCCACAGCGCTGGCAGCAGGAGCAGAAGCGGTACAGGTGTTTGCCCACTTGCAGCAGCTCCAAGAGGCAAGTCAAAACTGGCCGGCTTCCAAGCGGCTTTTGGCCGGGGAACGGGGGGGCAAAGCGGTGGCAGGGTTCGATCTGGGCAATTCCCCCCTCGACTACACCCCCGATCGCGTGCGGGACAAGCGCATCTTTCTGAGCACCACCAACGGCACGCGCAGCCTACAGCGCATTGAAGGGATCCCAGTGGTGATCACAGCAGCCTTGGTAAACTTGGGGGCCGTGGTGGATTTTCTCAGACGGGGATCCTTTGCCGAGGTGTGGCTGGTGGGATCCGGTTGGGAAGGGGCCTTTTCGCTGGAAGATACCGCCTGCGCCGGGGCTATCCTGCATCACTTGGGCTGCTCTTTGAACCAGTTGGGCAACGACGAGGCTGTGGCGGCCTTGGCCCTGTACCAAACTTGGCAGGATGATCTGCTGGGTTTGTTGCGGCGCTCCAGCCACGGGCAACGGTTGTTGGGTCTGGGGCCGGAAAACGATAAGGATCTGGCCTACTGTGCCGATCTGGATCGTCTCTGGGTGGTGCCCCGACAGGTTCAGCCAGGGGTTTTGGCCAGTGGCGGGTAGATCCCAGATGGATGGAGCAATCTGTGGATCCCACCACCCTCTGGGCTGGAAGTAGGCGGCCATTGTCAGCATGGGCTGGATCTCAACAGGCCGGGCGTAGGCTTGGGGATCCTTCCACGCCAGACATGGTCTTCGGCTAACCTGCTTGTGCCATGTCGGGAGCGATGCCCAGCGCTTTCTGGTGCAGCCACGCCTGCCATTCCCCTGGGATCAGCCTGTTGTTAAACGCATCGCCAGAAACAAACATATCCCGCTGATTCTGGGCCAACACAAAAATGGAGCGGCGATCGAAATGGGAAGTGAGCTTGTAGAGGGTGTAGGGGCCTTCTGAGTAGAGGGTCAGCGTTTCTTGATCCAGACCGTGGCGGCTGCTTTGGCCGTAGGCCCGCAAAACAATGTTGATCAGTCGCTCATAGTGCATAGATCGCAGATTCGGAAAGCTACACAGACAGACATTTCAGTAGAAGATGAAAGCTGCTGCCAAGGCCCAAGCAGCTCAAGTGAACCCAGCATAACAAATCCCCCTGGATTGCTACGCAACGCTAACGCAAATGAACAAGATGGGATCCGCACCCATGCAGCGTCAAATGCAGCAGAAAAATGCGATAGAACTTAGGGCAGACCATCATGTAACCTTCTTGCACAGGCAACTCCCCATGGCCAACATGGCGCCCCGCCCGCCCCACCCCACAGAGCCTGTCCGCATTGGCATTGTCGGCGCTTCCGGCTACGGAGGGGTGCAGTTGGTGCGGCTCTTGAGCGAGCACCCCGGCGTGCAGATCACCTACCTGGCTGGGCAAGACAGCGCCGGCAAGCGCTACGGGGATCTCTATCCCCAGTTGGCTCAGGCTGTGGATCTGACCGTTCAGCCGGTAGAGGTGGATCGCATCGCCGCCAACAGCGATGTGGTGTTTTTGTCTCTCCCCAATGGGCTGGCTGCCGAGCTGGCTCCGCCTTTACTGGCCAAGGGGTGCAAAGTCTTGGATCTGTCGGCAGATTACCGCTTTCGCAATCTGGCCACCTACCAATCTTGGTACCGCATGGGTCAGACAGATCCCAACTGGCCTAGCCCTGCCTATCGCCAGGCCAATGAGCAGGCGGTCTATGGGTTGCCGGAGCTTTATCGCGAGGCGATTGCCCAAGCCCAACTGGTGGGCTGTCCCGGCTGCTATCCCACTGCTTCGTTGTTGGCGGTTGCCCCTCTGCTGCGACAGGGGTTGGTGGAGCTGGACAGCCTCATTTTCGATGCCAAGTCCGGTGTTTCGGGGGCAGGTCGTACCCCCAAGGTGGGATCCCTGTTTGCCGAAGTGGATAGCTCTCTGGCGGCCTATGGAGTGGCCCAGCACCGGCATACACCCGAAATCGAGCAAGCCTGCACCGACCTGACCCACACCCCCATCACCGTGCAATTTACGCCCCATCTGGTGCCCATGGTGCGGGGGATCCACGTCACGCTGTATGCCACCCTGCGGGATCCCGGCTTTGTAGGGGAAGATTTGCTCACCATTTACAACGCTTTCTATCGCCAATCTCCCTGGGTGAAGGTGCTGCCGCGGGGGGTTTACCCCCAAACCAAATGGGTCTCCGGCACCAACACCTGCATGATTGGGGTGGAGGTGGACAGCCGCACCAACCGTGTTATCGTCCTATCGGTGATTGATAACCTGATGAAGGGGCAAGCAGGGCAGGCGGTGCAGTGTCTCAACCTGATGATGGGCTGGCCGGAGACGTTGGGTTTGCCTCGGCTGGCGTTTTACCCCTAGCTATAATGCCGGTAATCCCCTTGAGGCCAGTTCTGTCCATGCCTGAACCCCTGGATCCCGCTTTGCCCCAAAATGCCTCGCCCAGCGCAAAGGTTGCCTCGGATCCCGTGAATGGTGCTGCTGAGGGCCTGAACTGGGAGGAGCTGTGGCGGCAACTGGAAGCGGGCTGGCAGGATCTACCCCGGCGCTCTGAAGAAACGGTGCAACAAACCTTGGCTCGCCTGCAACTGGAGTGGGGCGGGCTGTGCCGAGAGGCGCGGGATCGGCTGCAAGGCGCTCTGGAACAGTCGAGAACGGCGGGATCCCCAGAGCCCGTCCACCGAGAGCTGCAAGTGCTCTTGCCTTTGCTCAACCCCTGCCAATGGGAAGTGGTCATCGGCTCTTTGCAGCGGGCTGCCGATCGAGCCTGGGTGGCTAGCCTACTGTATCACGGCTTACAGGAACCGGCCCATCCAGAAGCGGAAACCGATAGGATCCCTCCTTGGGCTCGGACACTGACCTCTGACCAACGCTCTGCTCTGGAGGCGATGAGTGCCCGTGCCTATGGCAACAGCCGCCTGCCTCTTGTGGTCGCGACAGCAGTGCAGAGCAACATGGACAAAGCCGGCCAGATCCAGGTGAAAGCCTCAGCCGCCTTGCTGGCCGCCTTGATCGCCATCGAGATCGGCAGTGTGGGTTCGGCAGGCGCTCTATCCTTGTTGGGTACACCGGAGCTGCGCAAGCTCTTGAATGCCGAGGGCAAGCTGCGGCGAACCGGCTTAAAACAGGGACGAACTGCCCTCACAGAAGAAGAATGGCAAACGCTGCGCCGTTGGCTGGATCCTAAGGGATCCCCTCCCGACTGGTATCTCAATCTCACCCAAGTGGGGATCCAGACCACCCAAGTGGGGGACTATGCAGCACGACGGCTGCGGGAGTTTTTCCAAAGTGAGTGGATCAAGCTCGTGATCCCCCCCTTGTATCACCTGGTTATCGACGCAGTGCGGCTGCTGACGGGAGAAGTGTTTCTCAGTGTGGGCACCACTCTGGAATCGGCTTTGGAATCGGCAGAGGCAGGGCGGCGACTGGAGTTGGTGCTCCAGGCCTTGCCCCAAGCGCGGAACATTCCCAGCCCCGACCGGATCCAAGCTGCCATCCCTGCTGTGGTGGAAGCTGCCGAGAAAATCCTCAGACCCCTGCTGGCCCGCCAGCTGATGACTGTGGCGGACATCTTCGATCCGCCCATTCGCAACGAGAGCTTAAATGAATTGGGGCGGCAGCTCAACCTGTGGAACCCCTTCCAGTTTTTGCTCACCTGGAGCACGGCGGGCTGGCTGGAGGCCCTTCTGGATCAGATCAGCGAGTTGCAGCAGACTTACCCAGAAATGCCCCTGTGGGAGAGCTATCGCCAGGGTGTTGAGACAGCAGCGCAAGCTCCACGGGTGATGGATCAGGCGGAGGCCCTGCGCCTAACTGCCAAGAGTTTGGATCCCAAGTTGGATCCTTTGGAAGATTGAACTGATGATGCATAGGGAAGAAAATTGAAGACAACTCCCACAGCATCCACAAGGTGAGGCTGGCAGGGTAGGCGAGATCTTTTCCACGCCAAAGACAAATCTGTACGGGTTGTAGATGGTGCCCGGCGAAACATCTGCCCCTAGAGTCAGCTTTGGGTGAACCTCACCGCTTCGGATCCCCTTTCATCTCATCGATCTCCAGCAGGTTGATCAATACCCCCGTCACCGGAATAGCCAAGAACACCCCCAACAAACCGGCCACAGTGCCACCCACAAAGAGGGAGAAAAACATAACCACCGGGCTGATGTTCAGGGATCCCTGCATCACACGGGGCAAGAGCAAGTTTTCTTCCACCTGCTGCAGAGAAATACAGATCACCAAGACCTGGATAGAAAGCCATACGCTTTGTGGTAAGACAATTAGGGCAATTAAGCTAATGCCAATAGTAGCTCCAATGCCTGGAATCAAATCAAACAGCCCTGCAATCAAAGATAAAGTTAGTGCCGAAGGGATCTCAAGCAGTAAAAATACCAGAAAGGTTGAGATGGCAAAGAAAAATGACAGCACAACCCGACCCCAAAAAAATCCTAGGAAGTTCCGCCGTACACTCTCGGTAATTCGATCTTTCCAATCTTCTGGAAAGGGTTTTAGAAATAAGTTCCACAGTCGCTTGCCATCCAAAAGCATGAAAAAAGCAACGATGAAGATTAAAAACAGATTGACCAAACCCAAGAGCAAGATGCGCAAAGTCAACACACCAGAGCCCAACAAATTTAGAGTTTGGTCTTTGATTTGCTGCTCAAATTCTTGGATATCGACTGTAATGTTAAAATTTCCCAGCAGGCGCTCCAACTGATCAATGGCATCGAAAATAGTATTCAGAAATGCGGCAATACTCTCTTGAAGCTGAGGTAACTGCGAAATTAATGTCAGGCCCAGCACTGCGGTCATACTGGACAGGAGAACAACTGTAATAAAAGTTACCAAATACACTGAGAAATTGTGAGAGAAAAAGTGGCTCAACCAACCCACTGGATAGCTGAGCAAATAGGCCAGAATAGCCGCCAACACAAAAATAGTGATGACCAGCTTAAAGTAAGCCAGCACTTGGGATATCGCCCAAGCACAAGCCAAGGTCAGTAAAATGCGCAACAACTGAGAGTTGTTGAGTTTAGCCCAACTAGGCCAGCGGGAAGGGGCAGGCATCAGGCTCCCGTCTGAACGGTTTTCCTATCTTGGCCTATCTCTTGCGGTATCACATCGGGATGTTGATTCGGGTAGATTTGGGTGGCTGCTTAGCTAACAGTGCTCATTGCCCCAAGGCCGGCGGACTGGTTTCTAGCCTATTCCCAAGTTAGCCATCCAGGCGGCCAAGAAAACTCCATCCACGCCACCAACTGGCCACCCCCATAAGCAAGGGAATGTCGAACAAAAACATGCGGGTCAAGGACGTGACCGGTAAGATCCAAGCAGGGATCCCAGAAAAGAAGTGAAGTAGAAACCAGCGTGCGACATCAAGTTTTGGGGCTAGGCATTGCGGGGCTAGCGGCAGCGCGGCTGTTGCGGGCCCAGGGTTATGAAGTGCTGGTTTGGGATGAGCAAGATTCCCCTCTTCTCAGACAGCGGCAGGCCGAGCTCAATCAGGAAGGGATCCCAGTTCGGCTGGGGCAGTCTTTTCAACTGGCCGCAGGAGTGAGGCAGGTGGTGGTCAGTCCGGGCATTGCCTGGGATCACCCACTGCTGCAGGAGGCGCGTCAGCAGGGGATCCCAGTGGTGGGAGAGGCAGAGCTGGCCTGGACCTATCTTGACCATCTGCCTTGGGTGGGGATCACCGGCACCAACGGCAAAAGCACCACCACGGCTCTGGTGGCAGAGATGTTCAAGGCGGCGGGGTTGCAAGGGATCCCCTGCGGCAACATTGGCCTGCCCCTGTCGCAGGTGGCTTTGGAAACACTCCAAGGAAAGCTAGAGCCGGACTGGATCGTGGCGGAGCTGAGCAGCTATCAGTTGGAAGCCAGCAGCCGCCTCATGAGCAGTACTCCCGGAGGCCCGCCGCGCATTGGGGTGTGGACTACCTTCACTCCCGATCACCTAGAACGGCACGGGACGCTGGAGCGCTATGCCAGCTTCAAGGCTCGCCTTTTGGATCGGGCTCAGTGGCGGGTGCTCAATGGCGAGGATCCCTACCTGTACCACCGCCGGCAGGACTGGGAAAATACCTATTGGATCTCCCTTGCTGCCCCGCAACTCTGTTGCGATCGGGATCCCACCGCATCCGTTGACCTGCGGGAAAACCGCCTCTACATCCAGGGGGAGATGGTGGCGGAGCTGGAGGACTTTGCAGAACGCTGCCCCGGCCAACACAACCTGCAAAACCTGCTCTTGGCAGCAGCAGCAGCGCGTCTGGCTGGGCTCCCCAACGTTGCCATTCAAAAAGCCATTCGATCTTTTGCCGGCATGCCCCATCGGCTGGAGCGGGTGGCGCAAATCCAGGTGGGATCCACCCCTATCCGCTTTGTCAACGACAGCAAGGCCACCAACTACGAGGCTGGCTGGGTGGCGCTCAACGCCCTCTCCCCACCCCTTGTTCTGATTGCCGGGGGAAGGGCTAAGCAGGGGGATCCCAGCGCCTGGCTACAGTTGATTCGGGCTAAGGTGGCCCGCGTGGTGCTAATGGGGGAGTCTGCGCCAGTGCTGGCGGAGGCCCTTCAGGGGATCCACTATACTGACGTTGAGCTCGTGCCAACCCTAGATGTAGCGGTGGAAAGAGCCTTTGCAGCGGCTTGTTCCCTTTCCCGTCAAGCTCAGAGTTTGGGGAAGCCCGCTCAGCCCATCACCGTTTTGCTGTCTCCCGCCTGTGCCAGTTTTGACCAGTATTCCAGCTTTGAACACCGTGGCAACCATTTCCGAGCCTGCTGCCAAGCCCTTCAGGGATCCCTGGAATGCTGAAGCTCGCTGGCTGCGCTGGCTTACTTTGATCTGGTTGGCGCTGGGACTGATGATGCTGTTTTCCGCTTCCTACCCGGTGGCTCAGCGGATCACCGGTGATGGCCTCTACTTCTTTAAGCGGCAGTTACTCTGGGCCGGGCTGGGTCTGGGCTGTTTCTGGGCTCTGGTGCGGATCCCGCTGCGGCGCTGGTTCCCCTGGGCCGGGATCCTCTGCTTGGTGGGGGTTGGCCTGGTGTGGGCCACTCAGGTGCCGGGGCTGGGGGTTTCCCGCCTGGAGGCCAGCCGCTGGCTGGATTTGAAGGTGATCCCTGTTATCCAGCCCTCGGAATTGCTCAAGCCCCTATTGGTGTTGCAGGGATCCTGGGTCTTTGGCCGCTGGTTTCACCATCCTCTCTGGTTTCGCATCCTCTGGGTGGGTATCTTCGCCCTTGCGCTCTTGGGGATCCTCGCCCAGCCCAACCTGGGCACCACAGCCATCTGCGGCCTCACCCTCTGGGCTATGGCTTGGACTGCCGGGATCCCAGCTTTCAGCCTTTTGGCCACAGCGGGGCTGGGAATTCTGGCGGCTGTGGTGAGCATTCTCAGCAAAGATTACCAACGGCGGCGTATCCTGGCTTTTTTGGATCCCTGGGGCAACGCCCAAGGGGATGGCTACCAGTTGGTGCAAAGCCTGTTGGCTATTGGCTCTGGCGGCCTGTGGGGCAAAGGGTATGGCCTTTCCCAGCAAAAGCTGTTCTACCTGCCCATCCAATACACCGACTTCATCTTCTCGGTGTATGCAGAAGAATTTGGCTTGGCCGGATCCCTGTTCTTTTTGGGGTTGCTGACTTTCTACACCTTGCTGGGCTGGCGGGTGATGGGGCGCTGTCGAGAGTTGACCATTCGCTTGGTAGCCTGCGGCTGCCTGATGTTTTTGGTGGGACAGTCGCTGATGAACATCGGCGTGGTCACCGGGATTCTGCCCACCACAGGCGTGCCCCTGCCCTTGTTCAGTCATGGGGGTAGCTCCATTCTGGCAGGGCTGATCACAGCAGGATTGTTGGTGCGGGCAGCCCGCGAAGCCAGATGAAGGGATCCTTTCACCCAAGCAGCAAACCCAGAGGGCCAGGGATCCCTATTGGTTGGTCTCTGCTTTAGACCGGCTTCCTATGCAGCAAAATCCAAAGCTGACGTTGAAACCGAGCCTAGATCCAGCCCATTTCATCCAAAACGAGGGCAAATACGGTCGCGCAACAGGCCACCAACAGTGACACATGAGCCGGTTGACCGTGGGCAACGCAAACGCCGGCTGCCACCGAAGCGCCCGTAGCAGCGGAAAAGGTGCGACCTGCCCAATTGCCTTTGGAGGGTTTGTCAGAAGGATTGAATTTGTTAAACATTTTTACAGCAGAAAGAGGATACAAAAGGAATAAACTTCATAGGAAACGGCCTCAGATTATCATCCTCCGACCGGGCTCAAGAAGGATCCAAGGCCATTCTCAATATTTCTTCGCTTAGGCTTCAATCTTTCGTAAAATTGCGCTGAGATGCTCATAATCATCCCGCAGCAGAGAGCTCAACTGCCGACCTGCCTGTAAAAGCCAGTTGCGATCTCGGTTCAGGATTCGGTAAGTCTGGCGGATCACGGCAGCCACCAGCTCATCGGTTGGGATCCCGTTGACCTGTAGCAGGGTGCGCAAAAACTCGAAAGAGCGGCAAAACTCCCTCACCTCGGTATCGGAGCAGAGATAAACCGGCTGGTGAATCTGGGGGGGGCGTGGCGGCAAGTACTGATAGACCCGTCCCCCGCTGACAAAGCCGACAATGGCCGCGCGGAAATCGGTGCGCAACATGGCAAAAATTTGGGGCTGTTGCTCCCGCAGCTCCTGCGGGGAGAGGCCCAAAGCCCTGGCGCGATGAACAGTGTCGATAGGGGCAATGGAGGCATAGCAAACCACCCCATAGATCAGATTGCCGGTCTCTTCGTCTTGGGAGCGCGTCCAACTGCCGAGAGCAGGCATAGGGGGGAAGGTCAGGCGTTCTGACTCAAAGCACTGGGCCACAAAGGTTGTGGTGTTGGCCTCCACCACTTCTCCAAAAGCAGAGGCAGGCTGGGGGGAGATGGCCTTGGCTCTCATCGCGATTTCAGACTTCTCAAGGGTTGCTGCCGCAAAAGCCCACGCAGGGAGGTGGGATCCAGACCCACAGACAAGTCAGGGGAAAATGAAATCTTTCCAGGTTTTAAGACTTGTGAAGATAGGGGCATCCCCCCACCCAACATTTTGCCCCTTTTGCAACGTTTTTCCCGATCCTCGGACGGCAAATCGGCAACCCAACAGGTTATGAGATCCGCATTGCTAAGAAAGTTAGCCGACTCTAGGGATCCCTGCGTAATATATTTTTTCACACGCTCCCGCCCAAATTCGCCATCCTGAGTATTAGCCATTCTAAGTATTGAGCAGTTGGCGAGCGGAGGGAGAAACAATGAATGCTCAGCAACGCGGCCAAATCATCGCTTCTGAGTGGATGATCGACAGCCAAAACCCGGTACACTCCATTTCTCGGCTCAAGCGTCGGGCAACCTATTCCGATGTAACCCTCTGGTGGTTGGTGGTGCAGCTAAACCTGATGGAACAGAACTCTATCCACACCGATCACCGATAGGATAGACAGCGCAAGAACAATCGGCCACAAGAAAATCCCAGTACAGACCCATTCCGGATCCGAAATCCAATCTTAAAACTTAAAAAAAACAAAAGAAGAGCTGAACGTTGAGTCGGGCCACTCCCCAAACACATTCGGATAGCTTGGTAGCCCCGTACTTCAGTACGGGGAGGAAAAGCCCACAAGCAACTTGAGTCGCTCTAGGCTAGACTATACCTAATCGCCATCCTTGGTGAAAAACCCAATCGGCGACTTACAAGCAAGTAAGCAGAACTTTGGGGCAAAACCCCAAGGAACTGTGTAGAGGCGTCTTGACAACGCCTTTATGGGTCTCTTTGTGGACTGCGTTTCGCGGCAGCGGGCCGTAGGCCTTAGAATCCCACGACTTGAGTCGTGGGAGTGTCAACAGCTCTTCTGGACAGAGAAGGAATAGAGAAAAAAAGGAACTGCGTCTGACCCCCCCCTTTCAATCTTCCAGGGGCAGAGCCGCCACCTGGGCCGATTGCACTGGCGAGGGGAAGAAAGGTCGCTGCACAATTTCAGTTGCCAACACACTGCGCAACTGGGCAGCTACCGCCACCGTCCTGACATCGTAGGTTTGGGTAGCCAGGCGCGGGTAGAAGCCAATGCCGAGAATCGGCAACAGCAGACAGAGGGCCACTGCCATTTCCCGCGGGCGCATATCCCCCAGGGAGTCTTCCAAAACCAAGCCAGGATCCTGAGCCCCATAGAACACCTGCCGCAGCATGGAGAGCAAGTAAATGGGCGTCAAAATGATACCCACTGCCGCCAGCAGGGCAATTCCTGCTTTGAAGGTCGGTGCATAGGCATCGCTAGTGGTCAAGCCCAAGAACACCGTCAGCTCACCCACAAATCCACTCATTCCCGGCAGGGCCAAAGAAGCCAGGGATCCCGCCGTAAACAGGGCAAAAACCTTCGGCATCTGCTTGGCCAACCCGCCCAGCTTGTCGAGGGCAAGGGTGTGGGTGCGCTCGTAGGTGATCCCCGTCAGGAAGAACAAAACTGCAGCAATCAGACCGTGGGAGATCATTTGCAGCACTGCCCCATTGATGCCCAGCTCTGTGAAGGCGGAGATCCCGATCAACACAAAGCCCATGTGGGCAATGGATGAATAGGCCAAGCGCCGCTTGAGATGGTTCTGACCAAAGGCAGCCAACGCCCCGTAGATGATGTTCACCACACCCAACACCGCCAGCACCGGGGCGAAGTACACGTGGGCTTCCGACAACATACCCACATTCATGCGGATCAGGCCATAGCCCCCCATCTTGAGCAGAACCCCCGCCAAGATCATGGAAATGGGAGCAGAGGCTTCGCTGTGGGCATCCGGCAGCCAGGTGTGCAGCGGGAAAATCGGCAGCTTCACCCCAAAGGCGATCAGCAAAGCCGCATACACCAACAGCTCCAAGGCCACCGGGTAAGACTTAGCGCTCAGCTCTGCCATCTCCAGGCTAAAGCCCTCGCCGTAGAAGGCCATCGCCAGGGATCCCACCAGGATAAAAATAGAGGCGGCAGCCGTGTAGAGGATGAACTTGGTGGCGGCGTACTGGCGCTTCGGCCCCCCCCAAATGGAGATGAGCAGATAGACCGGCACCAGCTCGATCTCCCACATCAGGAAGAAAAGGAGCATGTCCTGCGCCAGAAACACGCCCACCTGGGCACCGTACATCAGCAGCAGCAAGAAGAAAAACAAACGCGGCTTATGAGAGAGATTCCAAGCCGCCACAATCGACAGGGTCGTGATTAAACCCGACAGCAACACCAGCGGAAAGGACAGGCCGTCCACCGCCAGCGACCAGTGGAACCCAATTTGGGGCACCCAGGCGTAGCGCTCCGCCAGTTGCAGAGAAAAGTCCTGCAGGTCATAGTGCCGCGCAAAGACATAGACCATCAGGCCCAAATCAAAAGCCCCCACAGCGAGGGCATACCAACGCACCCAAGGGCTCTGGGGGATCAAGGGGATCCCGAAGGCTGCCAGCAGAGGCAAGAGCACCAGCACCGACAGCCAGGGAAACTCAAGAGGATTGCTCATGACCAGGAATAAATACTCATGCTCGATATCTCAATGATATGAAGCTGTGTAAACAAATGGGAAGTGATTTTTACAAAAAAATCTGCGCAATAGCGCAGATCTCTCTAGAAGAGTTTTCCGATGGCGAGCGTGGAGGAGCTCTAGGGGTTGCAGGGCTGGGACACCCGGCTTGCCTTCACAGTCCTTTCAGAGTCAGCGAGAAGCTCTGGGAGGCAAAGCCAGCGTTCACGCCCCAAGGTTCCTTACCAAGGAAGGGGTGAATCTGCCAGAACAGGCCAGAGACGCGGCAGGAGCGTTGGGGTTGGGAACTGGCCAGGATCTAGTCGTCTTCAGCAAAGACAAAACGGTGCAGCTCGTCCAGGGTTGGCTCTGGGCTTTCCAGGGCGAAAAGAACCGCGTCCTCAATCACGGCGCTGACCTGCGCGTGGATAGCTTGGAAGTCTGCCTCGGTCATTAGGTTGTGCTCCAGGGCGTAGCGTTCCAGTTGCTTGATGGGATCCCGCTGCCGCCAGAACTCTTTTTCCTCAGGACTGCGCAGCTCGTCAGGGTCGGCAAGGGAATGGCCCCGAAAACGATAGGTGATGCACTCCAGCAAGGTGGGGCCTTCTCCGGCACGGGCGCGGGCAATGGCCTGCTGGGCCGCCTCTCGCACCGCCAGCACATCCATCCCGTCCACCTGGTAGCCGGGCATGCCAAAAGCCGGGCCTTTGCGGTAGATATCGGTGTCGGAAGTGGCGCGCTCATGGGCCATGCCGATGGCCCAGAAGTTATTTTCCACCACATAGATGATGGGCAACTTCCAGAGGGCAGCCATGTTGAGGCACTCGTAAAACTGGCCGTTGTTGCAGGCTCCATCCCCGAAGAAGCAGGCGGTTACCTGGTCGGTACCCCGATACTTGGCAGAAAAAGCAGCCCCCGTTGCCACTGGGATCCCTTCCGCCACAAAGGCATAGCCTCCCAAGAAATTGTGCTCCGCCGAGAAGAGGTGCATGGAGCCACCCCGACCCTTGCTGCAGCCGGTGGCCTTGCCGAACAACTCTGCCATGACCGCCCGTGGCGGGATCCCCGTGCTGAGGGCATGCACATGATCTCGGTAGGTGCTGCACACATAGTCGGTGGGCTTGAGCGCCTTGATCACCCCCGTAGAGACGGCCTCTTGGCCGTTGTACAGATGCACAAAGCCGAACATCTTGCCCTTGTAGTACATTTCGGCGCACTTATCTTCAAACAGGCGGCCCAGCACCATGTCCTCATAGAGAAGACGAGCCTCTTCGGCAGAAATGCGAGCAGTCGTGGAGCGGGAAGTAAGTTCTTGAACCATGCTGCAGTGCAACGAACAGGGGTATCTTAGGCGGTCAGCAGTAAGCTTTGCAGTTTGCCCATTATCTCATGCCCGAGTCTCGCCTGCTGGCGTCTGTCTACCACCTTCTTGGAAATCTCATCCTACAGGGCCAAGAGCGGTTGTCCTGAGCCCAAGGGAGTTAACAGAGCGTGCGGAATTCCCCACCGTGTAGACGGTGGAGATGGAGAGCACCGCTATGATGTACGGTGATTAGAGTCCTGCCGCTGACTGCAGGACAAAAAGCCAGTAACGAAGCAATGGCAACCAGAAGGCAGACCTTTCGACTGTATCCCAGCAAAGTCCAAGAAAAGGCTTTGTTGGCGGCTCGTCGCTTACATTGCTATCTCTACAATGCTTGTGTTAGCCACCGGGAAACCGAGTACAAGCTACACCGCCGAACAGTTGCCTATTTTGAACAGCAGAACCTACTCCCTGAGTTCAAGCAGGTGTGGGTGGAGTATGCCCAACTGCACTCCCAGTCCTTGCAAGCTACGGTCAAGCGGGTGGATGGTGCTTATCAAAGATTCTTTCAGGGCCTCAGCAAGAAGCCCCACTTCAAGTCCATTCGCAAATATTCAGGCTGGACGTATCCTGCGCAGTCGGGGTGGAAAGTCAACAGCACGGGCAAGTATGGCACGGTAACACTCAATGACTTAGGTATTACGCTGAAAATGCGCGGTCAAGCTAAGCATTGGGGCGTGCCAACAACGCTGACTATCGTCCACAGGCCGTCCAGGCGACAGTGGTTTGCCTCATTCACAGTGGACGTAGCCATACCAGAGCCTAAGTTGGGTTCCCAATCAGATTTGAGATACGAGTCCATAGTTGCTTATGATTTGGGTACGGAGACCGCCCTGACTTTGTTTGATGGGGCGGAGTTTCAGGAGATCGCCAATCCCCGCTTCACCCAACGGAGTGAGGCGAAGATACGCAAGCTTGCCAAGTTAAAACGACGGAAGCGTGCTCCGGAGAAGGGGGTAAAAGCTTCTCGTCGTTGGCGTAAAATCCATCAGCGGGAATCCCGACTCCAAGCGAAAGTTGCCCGTCAGCGCAAAGACTGGCAACACAAAGTTACCTCAGAGATTGCTGGTCGTTATGACATCGGGGTAACTGAGAAGTTGAATGTCAAAGGGATGACCCGCAAGGGCGGGAAGCGCAAAGCAGGGCTGAACAAGTCCATTTTGTCGGTGGGGTTTGGTACATTGAACCAGATGCTTACCTACAAAATCGAGCAGAAGGGGGGTTTAGTGCTGGTGCTTCCTACCAAGACCATCAAACCGAGCCAGCGCTGTCCTAAGTGTGGTGCGGTACACAAGGACTGGGCAGAGTTGAACAACCGCTATCATGTCTGCTCTGCTTGTGGGTTTGAGGTACTGAGGGATCGGGGCTCGGTGATGGTGATGTACAACGTTGCGACCCATCAGCAACCGGGGTTGAGAACCAGCCTCGTGAGTCTTGGATGTCTCAGCACTACTTCAAAGACTCGGCATTCGCGGCAGCGTCGCGTAGCGACAACGGGATCGATGAAGCAACTGGGGCAGAGGAAGAGACAGAAATCTCGTCGTCAAGTGGATGGGGAAACCCCATCCGCCGATGCGGTGGGGTAGTTCATACTGGAAGGCTAAGGCAAGAGGCGTTTCCATTGCAGCAGCCGCATCAGGACTTCGTCCCGCAGACGCGAATCCTAAACACCAGAATGGGGGCTTCTTTTGCTTTCGGCTTGGACTTGGATCTGGAGCCGGGGGCAAGAGATATTTGGCCAGCCAACGTGACGGGGTACACCTATGGGAGCCCGTTGGGTTAGCGGTTTTGCAGCCATGCTGTTTGCGTTGGCGGTCACCCTTTTGGGGGGCTGGTATTTCACCGCAGCCATTGGGCTGATCATTTTTTTGGCCCAGTTGGAGTTTTTTCGCTTGGTGCAAGCCAAAGGCAATGCACCGGCCATGCGCACCACCATGTTTTCCAGCCAGGTGCTGGTTGTTTTGCAGCAGGTCAAGCCGGAATGGGCCAGCCCCGCTTTTATTGTGGCGGGATCCATCATCTGTTTTTATTTGCTCTTTAAGCCCAAGGTGGCCACCATTGCCGATATTGCCACCTCGATTTTGGGATTGTTTTACTGTGCTCTGCTGCCCAGTTTTTGGATTCGGGTCAGGGCTTTGTCTTTATCCAAGGGCATGGGTGAAGGGCTGTGGATTACGCTGTTGGCCATTGGCTGTGTGATTGCTGCAGATGTGGGGGCCTACCTGTGTGGTCGGGCCTTTGGGCGCACCAAGCTCTCCATCCTCAGCCCGAAAAAGACGGTGGAAGGGGCAGTAGCCGGCATTGCCGCCAGCATGACCCTTGCAGTGGTTGGGGCCTATTACCTGGGCTGGCCGTGGAGCTGGTTGAGCGGGGGCATTCTGGGGTTTTTGATTGGGTTAACCAGCCTGCTGGGGGATCTCACAGAATCTCTGATGAAACGGGATGCAGGGGTAAAAGATTCCGGGGATCTGATCCCGGGCCACGGCGGCATTTTGGATCGGGGAGATAGCTATGTGTTCACTGCACCGTTGGTGTTTTACTTTATGGAATGGCTCAACGCTTACTCTGGGCTCTAGAGCCATCTCGTAAGCCTGCCAAAACCCAAGAACGCACGCCAGTTACAAGTGGAGGAGTCCTCAATTCAAAATGGCCTGGCAGCCGGGAGCCTGTAAAAACATGTCGGGATCCGGCGCAACGAAGTCTCCTGGAAGTGCAGTCACCGGCACGAACCCCTCCAAGTTCAACTCGGTTTCGTCATAAACCACCAGCAGGATGGTAGCAAAAGTGCGATGCTTAGACACCTCGAGAATGCGGGCCTTCCGCTGGATAATCTGGGGGGTTTCTACTTCTAGTTCAGAAGGGGTTGAGGGTTGATCTAGACCAAAGAATAGCTGTCCACTTCGACCGACAAAAATCGCCTCCAGGCTACCGGGCTTCCCTGCGCCTACAAAGCAAAAACCGTAGTCAGCGGGAAATACAGACCTATCAGGGGTAGTGGAGGCGGCCAGGCTATTTCTTCAGGGTGTTCATCCGGGTGAAGGCGAGCACTGAAGCAAGCTTCATAACCTGCCAGAGAGCCTGGTTCAAAAGGCTCCCCACGACAAAGTAGGATGTCTCTCTCTGATCTCTTCCAGTCGTGTTGCGCCAAGGCAGGGATCCCAGGGGATAGAGCCATTAGGGCCATCAGTACCGTTGCTGTCAGTGATCTGGACATAGCGCCGTACCCAAACGCTGAGGATAGCAGTACCCTAGCTCGAAATCCCTCTCTAGCTGTGTGATCAGGGTCAAGACCGATGGGCCGCCCTATCCCGAAGGGCAAAGAGTTAGACTGCTACTCTATAAAGTGATTCGTCCTTCTCAGCCGTTGGCCTATTCTCCCTATGACTGCTGCAATTTCCTCCGCCAACCTGCCCAGCCAGTACAACCCCTTCGAGACCGAGCCGAAGTGGCAGCGCTTTTGGGAGGAGAAGGGCTTTTACGTGGCGGATCCCAAGGCACCGGGCGAGGCTTTTAGCATGGTGCTGCCCCCTCCCAATGTGACGGGCAACCTGCACATGGGCCATGCTTTTGCCTTTACGTTGCCGGATGTGGTGACACGCTATAAGCGGATGCGCGGCTACAACGTGCTCTGGCTCCCCGGCACGGACCATGCCAGCATTGCTGTGCACACCATTTTGGAGAATCAGCTTCGTCAGGAAGGCAAAACTCGCTTTGATCTGGGCCGAGAGGCTTTTCTGGAGCGAGCCTGGGCTTGGAAGGAGCAGTCGCAGGGAGCCATCAAGAGCCAGTTGCGGCGGCTTGGCCTGTCTCTGGACTGGACGCGGGATCGCTTTACCCTCGACGAGGGGTTGAGCCGGGCGGTAACCGAGGCGTTTGTGCGGCTGTACGAGGCTGGCCTGATCTATCGGGGGGAATATCTGGTGAACTGGTGCCCGGCCACCCAGTCGGCGGTGTCGGATATTGAGCTGGACGACAAAGAGGTCAAGGGCCATTTGTGGCATTTTCGTTATCCCTTGGCCGAGGATCCCGGCCAGTATCTGGTGGTGGCCACCACTCGCCCCGAGACCATGCTGGGGGATACGGCGGTGGCGGTAAACCCTCAGGATGAGCGCTATCGCCATCTCATCGGCCAGTTTGTGCGGCTGCCCATTAAAAATCGGCTCATTCCCATCATTGCGGATGAGTACGTGGATCCCACCTTTGGCTCCGGGTGTGTGAAGATTACCCCGGCCCACGACCCCAACGACTTTGAAATTGGCAAGCGGCACCAATTGCCCTTCATCAACATCCTCAACAAGGACGGCACCCTCAACGAAAACGGGGATCCCTTCACCGGCCTGGATCGCTTTGTGGCACGGGAAAAGGTGGTGCAGTGGTTTGCCGAGCACGACCTGCTGGAGAAGGTAGAAGATCACACCCATACGGTGCCCTACAGCGACCGCGGCGGCGTACCCATTGAGCCCTTGCTTTCCATTCAATGGTTTTGCGATGTCTCGGGGATGGGAGCCCGCTGCTTGGAAGAGGAATACCAACGAAATAGCCCCCGCTTTATCCCCGAGCGCTGGGCCAAGGTTTACACCGGCTGGCTGGAAAAGCTGCGCCCCTGGTGCATTTCCCGGCAACTATGGTGGGGCCATCAGATCCCGGCTTGGTACCCGGTGATCGACGGCCAGATCCCTGAGGATCCCCAAGCTTTTGTGGTGGCCCGCAACGGCGAGGAAGCGCTGCTCAAGGCACGGGAAAAGTTTGGCCCAGAAGTTGAGCGGGTGGAACAGGATCCGGATGTGCTGGATACCTGGTTTAGCTCTGCCCTGTGGCCTTTTTCAACCCTGGGTTGGCCGGAAGAGACTGAGGATTTCAAGCGCTATTACCCCAACTCCCTAATGTCCACGGGCTTTGACATCATTTTCTTCTGGGTGGCCCGTATGGCCATGATGGGATCCCAATTTACCGGCCAGATCCCCTTCAAAGACGTGTACATCAATGGCCTGGTGCGGGATGAGCACGGCGCCAAAATGTCCAAGACCAAGGGCAATGGCATCGATCCCCTGGAGCTGTTGGACAAATACGGCACCGACGCCCTGCGCTATGCCCTGGTCAAGGAGGTGGTGGGGGCAGGGCAAGATATTCGCCTGGCCTATGACCGCAAGACCGGCGAGAGCGCCAGCGTAGAGGCCGCCCGCAACTTTGCCAACAAGATCTGGAATGCCTCCCGCTTTGTGTTGATGAACTTGGAGGGGCAAACCCCTGCCCAACTGGGATCCCCTACCCCAGAACACTTGGAATTGGCCGATCGCTGGATCCTGTCGCGGCTGCACTCCACAGCCACCCAAGTCATCGCCGAGCTGGAAGCCTATGGCCTGGGAGAGGGGGCACGCCTACTTTACTCCCTCATTTGGGACGACTTTTGCGACTGGTACATCGAGCTGGTCAAGCCGCGGCTGCGGGGAGAAGACTTGGCTTCCAAGCGCACAGCCCAGCAGGTGCTGGCCACCGTTTTGGAAACCATTCTCAAGCTGCTGCACCCCTGGATGCCCCACATCACCGAGGAGATCTGGCAGCTTCTCACCCAGGCCAATCAAACCACCTCTATCTCCGTGCAGCCCTATCCCACGCCGAATCCCACCTGGATTGCCCCCCAACTGGAGCGGGAGTTTGGCTTGGTGATCCAAACCATTACCAGTCTGCGCAACCTGCGGGCAGAAGCCGGCCTCAAACCCCATCAGGCCATTACAGCCCTTTTGCTCACCAGCGATCCCGCCGAGCAGCGGATCCTGACGGCTGCCCAAGCTTACATTCGGGAGCTGGCCAAAGCGGAGTCCTTGGAGATTGTCGGATCCCTGGCTGCAGAGCCCAAGCAGGTGGCAGCTGCAGTGGTGGGCACGGTGCAAGTCTTGATGCCCTTGGCGGGGTTGGTGGATGTGGAAGCGCTGCGGGCCAAGCTGCAAAAAGACCTGGCTAAGTTGGAAAAAGAGGCCCAAGGGATCCGCGCCCGCCTAGAGAACCCCAATTTTCTCAACCGGGCCAACCCCGAGGTGGTGCAAGCCAGTCAGGAGCAACTGGCAGAGCTGCAATCCCAGATGAGATTGCTGGGATCCAGGCTGGAGAAGCTGGGTTGAAATGGCGGCAGTGTAGGCATGATGGTGGAATGCTCAAGCTTTGCCGGTTGGGGTGATGAGGGCAACGTCTCAAGGATTTCGCGAAATGGGAGTGGCGAGCCCCTGCTTCTGTGCTAGGATAAAGTCTGAGATTGTTATGGGACTCCGTCCCGCTAACGCGAACGGTTGTAGTGCTCGTTTCTTCTGGTCTTGACGGATTTTCACGTTTTGTACTGGTAGACGGCTCTCCGAACATCTCGCCCTTTGTTACTCTCTCTTTCGGACTCTTTCGAGATCGTCCATGTCGATTTATGTTGGCAACCTTTCTTTTAAGGTGACAGAAGCGGATTTGACCGCTGTTTTTGCTGAGTATGGTTCTGTTAAGCGGGTGCAGATCCCCACTGACCGTGAGACAGGCCGCATTCGAGGCTTCGGGTTTGTGGAAATGAGCTCTGAAGCAGAGGAGCAGGCTGCTATTGCTGCTCTGGATGGGGCGGAATGGATGGGGCGCGACCTCAAGGTGAACAAAGCTCGCCCGCGAGAAGAACGCCCCACCGAGGACTCCGTCCCGCTAAGGCGAACAGGTTTCCGCTCTGGTAACGCGAACGGTGGCGGCGAGCGACGGCGGAGGTTTCAATCTCGCTATTGAAACGCCTGCTGAGGCTTCCCGGTAGCTGGCCAAGAGACACTTAGGCGCGAGCCAGTCTCAGGGTACAGCGCTGGGATCCAGCCATCTTTCCAGCTTGCTTCCATTGTTCAATGCAGAGGAGTTGATGAGGGATCCCGGTCAACTCCTCTTGGGTTTGTCCCTCACTCCTCGGAGAGTAAGGAATCAATAGGACTCCGTCCCGCTGTCGCGATAGGGAGCTTGGCTTGGGTTACGGCGAGTTCGGGGATCCCTCTGGCCAAGGATCTGTCAGGTCGGCGGTCAAGGGATCCCAATCCCATCCCCAATCACGGGCAATGGCCTGAGTCAAGCCCAGTTGTCCATGACCAGGGTAGCGGGCCAGCGCTACCACCAGATCGATAAGCTGCTCGCCGGCAGGGATCCGACCAAAGATGTGCAGCCCATCGCGAATCTGGGATTCTTTTAGCTCGCAGAGATAGCCATCCAGGCGATTCCAATCTTCTTCTTTTTCCAGGTTGAACTGTTGGTCTAGATGCTCGGCCCGAACCAGCTCCTGAATCTGGGCGCGAATCAGGGGACAACGACTGGGATCCAACTGTTGGGCCTGCACGTACTCATCCATCAGCCGTTCCAAATCCGCCAGGGGGCCGTACAGCTCGGCGCGGGTGAGGGGCGGGGTGAGGTGGTCAATAATGACTGCCTGGGCTCGCCGCTTGGCCTGGGATCCCTCCCCTGGGTCGTTGACGATGAAGGGGTAAAAGTGGGGCATTGGCCCCAGGGCAATCTCCGGGTAGCAGGTGGCGGAAAGAGCGGATCCCTTGCCAGGCAGCCATTCCAAGTTGCCGTGCTTGCCCACATGCACCACCGCTTGAACGCCGAAAACCTGCCGCAGCCACAGGTAAAAAGCCAGGTACTCATGGGGGGGCACCAGATCCGGGGCATGGTAGTTCGAAGAGGGATCCCGGTCATAGCCTCGCGGGGGCTGAATGCCCACGAACACCTGCCCTAACTGCAGTCCCACCACGGGAATATCTCGAGAGGGCGGATCCCCCCACTGCCGGCTGAGGTCGGTCTGGATGGGCTCAGGCAAGCGGGCAAACCACTCTCGATAAAGGGCAGCAGAAAGGCATTGCCGAGCCGGGCGCAGGGATCCCAAGGGGTCGTAGGTCTGGCCTTCGGTTAGCCAGTGGATGAGTTCATCTCCGGTTTGGGGCAGGGGATCCACTGAGTAGCCAGCTCCCGCCAAGGCTTTGAGAATTTCCACACAACTGGCAGGGGTATCCAGACCCACCCCATTGGCCAGCCGCCCGTCTCGACTGGGGTAGTTGGCCAGGATCAAAGCCAGTCGCCGCTGGGAGGGGGGGGTGCGCCGCAATTTTACCCAGTTGGCTGCTAAATCGGCTACAAACTCCACCCGATCCGGCACAGCCACATAGGCCACCACCTCCGTTTGCAAGCGGGGATCCCGCTGTTGAACCGCTTTGAAGGAAATGGCGCGGCTGATGATGCGCCCATCCACCTCCGGCAAAGCCACATTCATGGCCAGATCCCGCGCTCCCAGTCCTCGCGTGGAGTCCTCCCAGCTCTGGCGGGATCCGCTGCTGAGGATTACCTGCAAAACGGGCACATCCAATTCCTGCCACAGGCTTACGTCGGGCTGGTGGCTGTCCAACCGCGCCAGCGAAAAGCTGGTGGTGTTGAGCAACAGGTCAATCTGGCCGCCAAAGTGATCCCGAATGGCTTGAGGCAAGTCCGGGTCTTGAAGGCTATAGGTATACAGGCAAAGGGGTTGTAGCCCCCGCTCCACCAAGGCTTCTGCCAACTGATCCACCGGCTCTGTGTTCCCCGCCAGAACATGGGCTCGGTAGAGCAAAATCCCCACCTTGGGAGCTTGGGGATCCGCCAGCGGAGCTATGGGGGGTTGATAGATCCCCAGACGAGGCAGCACCTGCGGATTTGGCACCGAATACTGGCCCCCCAGGAACTCCCTTGCCAGAAACAGCAGACAGGCAGCCACATTTTCCGCTCCCCCCTCCAGCCAGTACCGCCACACCCGATCCGCCACCGCTAGAGGCACAGTGGAATGGCTCACCAAATCCCAGTCCGGGCGATCGTCCCCAGGAATAACGATGAGAGTGGATCCCTCCTCGGCTGCCACCTGTTTGGCCACCTCTAGGCCATAGCTCCAGTAGGATCTCCCCCCCAACAGGCGGATCAAGATTAGCCGGGCCTGCCGCAGCACCTTCTCGGCATAGTCATCCAGGCTGAGGGGCTGTTGCAACTGCAGCAGATTGGCTGCCCGTATGGCCGGAAAATCTTGGGGCAGAAGACGAAGGGCCGCGCTCAGAGCTGTCAGATCCGTATCGGCTGCCGAGAGAACAGCAATGGGAGCGGGATCTTGCTCCAGGAAAATGACTCCGGACTGGGTGGGATCCCATCCCCCTGGCAAAGCAGCTATGCGGTGCATGGCTCTCACCCCCAGCCCTTCTCCCAGGAAAGTAGAGAGGAGCTTAGGCTTAACGACTGTACTTGAGCACAAAGGCATCAAGACCGCCAGCGCCCGACTGGCCAGGGAGGGCTCCCGTAGTGTATCCCGCTACCCAGGCATTGCCCTGCCCATCGACAGCAATAGAGTCAGCCACCTCATTCGCAGGAGTTCCGAACTGACGGGTCCACTCGATTGAATGCGAACCGTAGGCCCCCAGAAGAATTGAACTGGCGAAAGAAGTTAAAGTTCCCAAAAGAACTACCTTGCCCACCCTTTTTTTCATACCTTCAAGTCCCCCTTTGCCGACCAGAGCAGCACCGCCTAGAGCCTAGCATGGGGCAGCTTTCTGCTGGCTATTGGGGTACTGAACTGCCGCAGAGGGATCCCGCCCTGGCAAAGCCTTAGCCTAACGCGCGTACTTGAGTACAAAGACATCTTTCATGCCCGCTCGAGGTTGGTCAGGAAAGGCTCCCTAAGTTACCCCCGCCACCCAAAGATTTCCCCCTTTGTCCGAAGCAAGAGAACGGATCTATTCAAAGTCAGGGGTTCCAAACTGGTGGCTCCAGAGCTCATTGCCGTTGACGTCGTAAAGGCGCACAAAGGCATCGCTAGGCAACTGACCCGCTGGGGTTCCCTGGGTATGTCCTGCCACCCAAATGTTCCCGTTCCCATCCACAGCGATGGCCAGGACTCGTTCCCTCTGTTTGCCTGGAAATTAGCGGTTCCAGAGTTGGTTGCCGTAGGCATCGTACTGCTGCACAAGAACGCTGTACTCCCCTGCCTGGCCGGTAGGAGCTTCTTGAATGAACCCCGCTATCCAGACATTCCCCATCTCGCCCACAGCGATGGAAAAAGCCCCGTCACCCCTCCCGCCTGAAAACTGGCGAAGCCAGAGCTGGTTGCCCTCGGGATCATGCTTGCGCACAAAGCCTCCCGCTCTGGGACTCCGTCCCGCTGACGCGACCGACTGTCCGGGAAGGCTTTCTTGAATGGATCCCGCCACCCAGACATTTCCCTCCTCGTCGGCAGCCAGGGCACTGGCCCGCTGATGGATCCCAAACTCTCGAATCCAGAGCAGGTTGCCGTTGGAGTCATACTTGTGCACAAAGCTTTTACCCCTGGATTGGCCGGAAGGGGCTAAGAACTCCGTCCCGCTACCGCGAACGGCATCCCCCGCCACCCAGACGTTGCCCTCTGCATTCACGGCAAGAGCCGTGACCCCGTCCAACTCCCCACTGCCGAACCGACGGGTCCAGAGTTCCCTGCCCTGGGGATTGTACCTGCGCACGAAAGCTTCCTTCCCCCCGACACTGACCTGGTGGGGGAAAGTTCTGTAGGTAACCCCTGCCACCCAGGCGTTTCCCCACCTGTCCACTGCTACGGCTAGCGCTTCGTCAAGACTGGAAGTTCCAAACTGGCGGGTCCAGAGTTCGTTACCGTTGGCGTCGTACTTGCGCACAAAGGCATCTCCCCTCCCTGCCCCGGTCTGCTTGGGAAGAGTTCCATGGGTAACTCCCACCACCCAGGCGTTTCCCCCCTCATCCACAGCCATGGAGTGGGCTTCGTCGGAGCTGGGGCTTCCAAACTGGCGCAGCCAAGGAGCAGGAGCCTCGCGGCAGGCACCCAAAAGAGCTGAGCTGGCAAAAGCCAACCCTAAAGAGACGACTCTCTCCGGCAGTCGCTCCCTGTTCATATGCCTACGGCACCCTGACGGGAACGGCGCTTCTTGACAAGGGGACACCGCCTAGAAGTTAGCACGGGATAACCATCGGGTGATTCTCCAACGGCAGGACTGTCCTCTGGCCGGGAACCTTCCTTAGGACTCCGTCCCGCTAACGCGACCAGGCGACTTGGGGTACGGGCTATGCCTACGGTACCCTGACGGGAACAGGGTCGGGCAGCGAGCCGGCCAGGCGCGGGGAAAAACGCAGGGCTGCCTGCACAAAGGCTTGAAACAGGCGAAAGTGCTGGGCTTCTGCAAAAGTGAACTCCGGGTGCCACTGCACGGCAACGGCCCAAGGGTGGGTTTCGTGTTCGATGGCCTCGATGAGCTCATCTCGAGAGCGAGCAGCCAAACGCCAGCCTGAGGGTACATCGCGAATGGCCTGATGGTGCCAAGAGACCACAGAGATTTCTTCTGCGCCGATGATTTGCTGCAGCCGTGTGGAGCGAATGAGGCTGACATTGTGGCGAATGGGCTTGCGATCTGCGGGGTTGAAATGATCCAGCTCGTCGTACACATCGGGCACATGGGGGATCAGCTTGCCGCCACTGACCACGTTTAACAATTGCATCCCCCGGCAAATGCCCAAAACAGGGATCCCTTGGGCCAGCACGGCCGGAGCCAGGGCCACCTCAAATCGATCCCGCTCCGCGTTCACATAGCGCACCTGGGGATGTTGCGGATCTTCTCCGTAGGTGCTGGGGCAGAGGTCGCCGCCACCGGTCAACACCAGGCCATCCACCCAAGACAGCAAATCCTGAGGTTCGCTCTCACCTGGGGGAAAAAGAACAGGGATCCCGCCCGCAGCGCGAATGGCATCTACATAGCGGCCTGGCGCTACAAAGTCTCCCTCGTCATTGCGGTTGCGGGTGGTAACGCCGATAAGGGGTCGATTCGAGAAAGGGGATGTCCGATTCGTCCTTCTACGATAACCTCATTTCCCGATGCTGATGGTGCTATGCCTACGGCAGGGGGACCGCACCGCTGTCCTGAACAGAAAAATCCAAAGTTTTCCCCCACGATATTGCTCCGCAACGCTGACGCGAAAGGGGTTGAATCTCGTTGTTGCGCAACGCTAACGCGAAGGGATCCCAGAAGTCGCCTAACCCTCAAGCTTTTTGCTTCCCTTCCTTAAGGAAATAGCGGCGGCTGATCCCTTGGGCCAACAAGACGAACAACACCAGGGATCCCTGAATCACGCCGGCCAGAGAAGATTCCAATTGCAAAGAGAGAGGCAGTTGCAAGCTGCCGATGTTGAGGCTGCTGAAGAAAAAGGCAATTGGCAAAATCAGCAGGGGGTTAAAGCCCGCCAGCATCACCACCAACAAGGCCAAAAAGCCCAAATTGCTGGAAACATTGGGAATAAGGCGATGGAACAGGGCCAACACCTGCAAGGCACCCGCCAGCCCTGCTAGGCCCCCACAGCAGGCAAAGGCCATGAGCAACCTACGGGTAGCCGGGATCCCCAGCCGGAAAGCAGCTACAGGGTTTCTCCCCACCGCCCGCAACTGCAGGCCAAAGCGAGTGTTACGCACCACCAGCACCGTCAGGGCCAAAGCCAACAGGGCCAACAGCAACGCCACCGGACTGGCCTCTGACCGCCCCCAGGTGGGCAGCCACAAACGGGGATCCAGCAATTCCGTCCCGCTCATGGAAGCCACCCCCGGCCTTTTCCAAGGGCCGAAGATCAGGTAGAGAACCCAACCTTGGGCAACAAAGTTCAGCCCCAGCCCGGCAAAGATCTCATTGACCCGCCCCCACACATTCAGGATCCCGGCCAACAGGCCCCAGCCCGCCCCTCCCAGGATCCCGGCCAAAAGCGCCAAGGTAATGACCAGTGACGGCGGCAACCCTCCCGCTTCCAATCGCGCTATTCGGACGGAGTCCAAACGCACCAGAAACGTGGCCGCAATTGCCCCGACCACCATTTGCCCTTCAATGCCCAAGTTGTAGAGACCGGCAACAAAGGTGAACACCAGCCCACAGCAGCAGAGGACAAGGGGAGCCAGCGTTGCCAAAACCCGGCCAAACTGAGCTTCAGTGCCAAAGGCCCCCTGCCACATGCTGGCCGCCACCTGGAGAGGGGAAGCCCCCGCCAGCAAGATCACCCCCGCCACAAATAGCAGCGCTGCCAGCCAAGCCAATCCCTGGATCACCCAAGTGCGCTCCAGAGGCAACCACGACTGGCTCGACTCCGCTACTAAGGACTCTGTCCTGCTACCGCGAACCGCCATGCTCTAACACTTCCCAGGATTCATGAACTTAACCTAAAGACTCCCCGCTGCCCTACTCCGATCGCGTTAGCGGGACGGAGTCCCTAAGGGGATCCAAGCGGCGCACCAGTTGCCAGCCCTCCACCTCTGCCAGAGGTTGTAACCCCAAACCCCGGATCTCCACCTGCTTTGCCTGCACCGGAGACACCCAAAGGTAGTCTCCATAGTCCCCTTGTTCCAGAGCCTGATCATCCACCCATCTCCCCGGATTGGGGGTGTAAAAAGCGATGGCCTGAGCCTGACAGACATCCGGCAAGCCGCTGCGGCCAATATCCACCACCGTCTCCCCAGACTCTGCCAAGGACCCTGTCCCGCTACCGCGAACGGGCGGCAGCATTTGATCCCAATCCATTTGGGCAAAAGCAGGGCTAAAATTGCCAAAATCAGGCCGCAACACGATGGTGATCATGGCGAGGATCCCGGCCAACAAGAGGGTTCCCACCCACAGCTCGCCGGCACAGCGCAACACCCGCCGCCAACTCCAGATCCCTGGCAGCAAGAGGTACAAAAGACCCATCGCCACCAGCGGCCAAGCATGAGGTTGTAGAAGCTCCAGACCCTCTACGCCCAGCCGGACGGCCACCCCCAAACCCAACAGCAGCAGCCCCACCGCTGCCAGGCCCCAAGAGAGCACCTGAGCCAGACGGGGCTTTAAGTGCTCCGCACCGCTATTGCTCCGCAACGCTGACGCGAAGACGCGACCCCGCATAGCTAACGCTATTGCTCCGCAACACTGACGCGACTGATCCAAGGCTACCCCGGCCAAGAGAGCCAGCCAGGGGTAAAGCTGCACGGTGTAGTAGGGGGTTTTGGTGGGATAAAGCTGCAACAACAACAACAGCAGCAGGGGGAAAGACCAGATGAGCAGCGTGGATCCCGGCTGTTGGCGCACCAGGAGAAAGCCTCCCACCGGCGCCAAAACCGTCCACGGGAAGCCATGAACGGGAATGTGCCAAAGGTAGTACCAGCCGGTGGCGTCAGCATGGAAGGGCTCTTGCCCCAGATCCCACACCTTCCCCACCAGGGTGGTCAGCACCTGTGGGCCATACACCTGCATGGCCAGACCCAGCCAGAGGCCAAACATCCCCAAGCCCAGCCCAAGCGCCAGCCAGAATTGAGCCGATCCCAGCCAATGTCGCCGCTGCTGCGCCAAGTAGGGGATCAAAGCCGCCCCCGGCAGCAGGATCATGGCACTTTTCATCAGCAGGCCCAGCCCAAAGGCCACCCCAGTTAGCCAAAACCAAACCTTGTAGCCGCGGATGCCGTTGACCAGCCCCAGGATCCCCAGCAGCTCCAGAAAGGTCAAGGGCACATCCTGCCCCACCAGCCGCCCCTGCTGCACCCACAGGTAGCACAAAGGCAGAACCGCCATCCCCAAAAGGGCCGCCCGCATTGGCAAAAAAGGTCGCCCAATCCAGCCCATCAGGGGAATGGAGAGCAGAGCAGCGAGGATCCCTGGTAGCCGCGCCGCCCACTCGTTCACCCCGTACAGGGCAAAACTGAGGGCTACGCCCCAGGTGAGCAGGGGGGGTTTCTCGAAAAAAGGCTCTCCCAAAAAAGTGGGCCCCAGCCAATCCCCCCCCCGCAGCAGCTCGCGGGCCATCTGGGCATAAAAGCTCTCATCGCAGCCGGCCAAACTGGGATCCGCCCCCGAGAGCACAAACAGGGGAGCCGCCCAG